>Ga0209181_10000509_pt1 | contig 72482 bp, 69 predicted proteins | sample MAT05_FD_187208 | JGI IMG/M metagenome (GOLD analysis project Ga0209181, IMG submission 187208) | Freshwater microbial communities from Lake Fryxell liftoff mats and glacier meltwater in Antarctica - MAT-05 (SPAdes) (version 2) | ecosystem: Environmental > Aquatic > Freshwater > Ice > Liftoff... | reverse complement strand
AAACAACAGGCATTTGAATAAAATTTTCATTTCAATTAGAGTTGGTTTATTTGGCTAAAGCCAAATTGTTATTTTTTTAATTATCTTCCACAGGCTAAAGCCTGTGGCAATTCACTGTGGCAATTCATCAATACAATACAAATGAAGATACTTTTACCTTTCAACAATACAGGTATCTTCTAAAAATTAAATATTTGTAAACCACCTACATTTTTCGTGGCATCGACTCCGATAGCTATCGAATGGCGACAGTCTATCCCTTATTTTAATCGGGCTTTCATTCAAGATTAGTTTTCCATAAAAACTTTAGCCTTCCAAATTGAATACCCAGCCAAATTCTAACAGCTGCTCCGGCATGTATGAGACTTTGAATTGCCTCCAGCTTTAGCTGGAGGATTAAGATGATTGATTAATCGTATTTCGGCTTTAGCCGAAACGCAATCCTCAATCATCTTTAAATTTCCTGAATCCATATTTAATAATGAACTCATCATATTCCTGCTGAAATGTTTTATTCCTATGGTGTTCTTCCTGGTTTTTAATATAATCCCTTACTTTATTCAACACAGATTCTGAAACAGAGACTGCAAAATACTCGTCCTGCCATTCCAGTTTCCCCGGAATAAAGTGTTGCTTGTTAAACCAATTTGCCGATTCTCCTTTTACAAGTTGCATTACTTTACTAATAGTCTGTTCCGTTCCTAAAGAAACCAGGCAATGGCAATGTTCCAGGTGTCCATTGACAAAATCTATAAATATTCCCTTTCGTTATGCGTTGTCTCTTATGTGTTGCCACATGGCTTCTCTGATAGCAATATCTTTTAAATAGGGCACCCTGTTTTTTGTACTCCAAACAAAATGAACATAAACACTTACAAATGGCATGGCTTTTATTTTTAGCAGGAAAATATTTGGCTAAAGCCAATATAGTGTTTATTTTATAAATTCTCTCCACAGGCTAAAGCCTGTGGCAATTCACTGTACCGATTCACTTGGCAATTCTTTTTGAAATCCCAATTGTAATTTACTGTGACAATTGATTCCTCTATTTTCCTCATTCACTTGTTTCCGCCATAAGAGAATTTCCCGGAACTTTTATACTTGTGAATTTTGATTATCTCTTGTAAAGATGATATTCCCTTCAATTAGTCCTGTCTTGCATTCAATCCAAAAGTGCTTTCAACTGAGTTATACCAATCTTCATCAGTTGCTGCATTCCAGTCCACAAACTCTTCATCTGTCATAGATGCCCGCCACTGCAGAAATGGTATTGCATCCGGACCCACCGGATGACGCAATTGCCAGCTTTCGCCTTTGGCTATTTCCAACATCTTCTCTGCAACGATGCCTGCATTGGTAGGGTGGTGAAGCGCAGCTACAAAGAGCCCCCCGAAGCGGTTTACCTGCTGGTAGATGGAACCGTTGCCTGCACTGATATGCCTGGGCATGTCGGTATCAATGATACCGGGTTCTACAATGGCTACGCGGATATTGAAAGGCTTCACTTCCTGCGCCAGCGACTCACTCACCGCTTCCAGTGCAAATTTGCTGGCTGCATAAGGTCCCAATGGCGTGTTGGCAATACGGCCACTAATGGAGGTCACATTAATGATACAACCTTTCCGGCTACTGCGCATTCCCGGCAGCACCGCTTTGATGCATCGGAGCACTCCAAAATAATTTGTTTCCATAACAGCCCTGAAATCGGATAAATCCGTTTCTTCAATGGAACCATTGCGCTCGATGCCTGCATTGTTTACCAATACATCTATTCCTCCATTCTCCTGCAGGATCGCTTCCATACATTGTTTTACAGATTCATCAGAATCCACATCCATTGCAGTAATGGATACGTTTAAAGATTCTTCTTTAATTGTTTGATTAAAGAAAGTGGCGGCTTCGGGATTGCGCATGGTGGCATACACTTTATAACCGGCTCTTCCGAATGCAAGGGCTGCTGCCAGGCCAATACCTCTGCTGGCACCTGTAATAATTACTGATTTCATAAACTTTATTTTAATTGGTTATTTTACAATTTATGTGCTCCCGCAGGAGTTAACTTTTTTTAAGATAAACAGCGTCATGCTTTACCAAATCATTGTCAATATAGCTTTCATTTAGCTGGATACCACCGGATGGCTTGAATTCAAACTGTAGTCGCCAATAATAACCGGGTGGATTATTAGCCTCTTCAAAAAAATTGTTCCCAACATATTGAAACCTATTGCCAAATGCTTCATTTTTCAGCCAGATTGTATTATCTTTTTTAAAAAAACTGATGCTCTTTTTCTTGTCGGCGGCATTTGTATACACTCCAACCAATTTATCAATGGTGGCCGCCTCTACCGGCAAAAGCTCAGCCATACCTACATCATAAACAACTTTATTGGTGCCGTTTGGCAACTTTTGAACAGTCAACACCCTGCTCTTTGCACTGGCAGACGAAGCATACGGATCTTTACCGATATGGGAATCGCCACTGAAATAAAGCTGTGTTACCAGCGACTGGTACCCCTTTGCGGTTGTCGTTGGTGAGTGCATTTATAAAGTCGCTTACTACTTTCATATCAGTCTCGGCATTCGGATTATCCACTACCACATCTTTGTAGGGGGGTTGAGCGGCGGGTGTAGATTGAGCCTGTACAATAGTTGCGAAAATGGTAAGAAAAATGGTTACAAAAAGCAAATTTAATTTGATCATCTTTTTCATTGTGAATGATTTTTGCTGTGTAATAATTTGATGTAGTAGTTTTTACTTTATTCTATACTGCCCATCATTTCGCTGGTTTTGTTTCGTCCAGTATGTTATTTCCGGTTGCTTTTATAATTACGCTTCGGTCGTAGTAAGTAGAGTAGCGGTCAATCTTTTTATCTGCATTAAAATGCACAGAAAAATTCATACGAAGTGCTACCGGCTTTCCTTTAAAAACCATTTTATTGGAAAAATAAGACATGACATAAATGCCCATGCTGGCACCTCCTTTGGGTTGCACCGTTACATTGACAGGTGTATTGTTAAACTCGCTCATGGTCATGGATTCAATGCCGGATTTTTCTTTCCAGGTTTTCCACCATCCCACTACCGCCGCTTTCCCTTCCAGTTTGGTTCGGGTATCCACATCGCCATCCGGGAAAGTATACACCACATTATCAGCGAGCATATCTCCCCAGGTATCAAATTCAAATTTAGACATCAGGTCAAATGCTTTTTGACTCAGGTCTACGTACTCAATGGGTGCAATGGTGAAGTTGGGATTGGTAACCGCTGCTGTTGTTGATTCTGTTACAGGGTTTGTAGCAGTTTCATCTTTAGCGGGAGCATTGTTGCTACAACCGCTGTTAAATAATATCGCAATTGCAATTGCTGCAACTGGCAGGAAATGTTTCTTTTTCATTTTTGTATTTTTATGATGATAGAAATGTGAATGCTGAAACTGGTTAACCAACACTATTGGAATTTTCCCTGATCAAGGTAAATGCATAACCGGTTTATGTGGGTTAATTTGATAAAAAATCCATTCAATTGAAATTGCAAAAACCTTTTTAAGCAAAAAAACTCATAATATTTCAAATAGGGATGGCAGGCAGATGTGTTGCCGGAATTTTCAGATAGGTATAAATTTTAAGGAAGCGTAAAAGCAAAAAAATCAATAAAAAATAATTCGCATTTGAAAGGGGGTACAGTAAAAGACCGCGGCAATTTGATAGGATGGCGGGTACGAATCTAACGTATTATTTTTATAAGTACTATTACTATTGGATTTATTTTTAAAGATCAATGGTTAATATCTCCTTCTATCTTTTACCATTGTTAAAATACTTACTGGTTTTGATGCTGGTAACAATAGCCATTGGCGATTTTCGTCATGTGGCGGCAACGACTAACCGCTATGTAAGTCACATGCATTGTTTTGTATTACTTTGTCCAGGGCTTTATGTACACTGGGTACCACCAAAGAGTCACTCGTTTGAGGGTGACAAATTTTACAGGGTTGAAGTCACGCTCGTCTGCATTCATTGATATTTTTTCACCATTCACCATTCAATACGTCCCATCAAACTTAACAGAGCACTACTTTACCCTTTGACTTGTTTTAATTTAATGATTGGCCTTTATATTTTTCGATGCCAGTTGTACGGTGTTTTCAATTCTTTTTATTCTTGTTTCTGTCCGTTTTGCATTTAGTATCCATTCCAAAATTCCCCGCCTGGACGACCGTGAAAATTTATTCCAGTTTTCAATTGCGGTTCTATTTTGGTTAAATGCCAATTGCAGGTCAGCGGGTACCTGTAGATTATCTACCTCTTTCAATGCATTCCAGTTGCCGTTCTGCTTTGCGATGGCAATCATTTCCAGCCCAGCAGGCGCCACTAAATGATCGTCCAATAGTTTTTCTACTTTTAATTTATTTACTTTGCTCCAGTTGCTTTTTGGATTTCGTTTCGAAAAAAACTGGTAGTAACTTTTATCATCTCTTTTATTTGCTTTACTATCAATCCATCCAAAACACAATGCTTCATCCACCGCCTCCGGGTAATATACACTGGGTACCTTACTCTCTTTCCGGTAAATGATGAGCCATACCGATTTCTCTGAGCGGTGGTTCTTCTCCAGCCATTTGCGCCATTCCATTTGCGACATGGCATTAAATGTTGGTATATTATTTTTTAGTTCCAGGTAAAAAATATTTGATTAGTTTGTAATTCTTTTTACAGCACTGCTACTAATATCCTGCAAACCGTTCAGCCAGTTGCTATATGTTTTAATTTTTAAAATAAATCGCATTTATAAGTTAAACAGAAGATTAGGTGGTTTTCATTTTGTACAAAAGTTTTATCGCATTATTTATATTTGACCGTGCTTTTTATCAAGCAGCAGTATAACGACCACCGGAATGAGAAATGGGTGATCATACTGCCCCGGTCGATTAAACGAAGTAGTTGCTCCCTTATTTTTATAAACTAACATACCGTGAGTGAAAAAGAATTTTTAAAACAGGTACGGGAAAACCAGGGAATTATTTACAAACTGGTTGCCCTTTACGCAAATGATGCAGAAGAAAAAAAAGACCTGTACCAGGAAGTATTGCTGCAGGCATGGAAGAGCTGGAGTGCTTTCCGAAACGACGCAAAATTCAGCACCTGGTTGTACCGTATTTGTTTGAATACCATTTTTACCAATAAGCGGAAAAAGCATGTGGTAGACTATAAGGAATCGCTGGAAGATATTTCACCTGCAGTGCATAATGGCAGTATGCAAAAAGAAGATACTGCCAGGTTGCAACAAGCCATCAGGCGCCTCTCCGAAACCGACCGTGCCATTATTTCCCTGAACCTCGACGGTTACGAAAACCAGGAGGTAGCAGAAATATTGGGCATTTCACCCAATCATGTGGCAGTGAAACTGCACCGTATTAAACAACAATTAGCCAATCATTTAATGCAATAAAGATGAGTATAGAAAATAGCTGGAACCAATTAGATGATCAGCATGATGATGACCTTTCATCCATGTTACAATCACCTGCGCTATCCAAACTTTCATCACATAACCCGATGGAAAAAATAAGGAAAAACCTGCTGATGAATATGATCTGGGCTTCCCTCATTTGCCTGTTTTATATCGGGATCATCATTTATTTCCATATCTGGCAAGTGCAAATACCTATTTTCACTGTGTTGATTTTTACATTATGGGGATTGTACAGCGGTTACCAGATTTACAGTCAAATTAAAGCCAATGTATCTGCCGGGCCATTATTAGCAGAGTTGAAAAGGCATCATCAAACCATCACTACATGGATACGAACACAACAACGGGTAGGCCTGTTTATCTATCCCATTAGTGCGGCTGGCGGCTTTATGCTGGGAGGTGTGTTGGGATCCCGCAAACCAGTGGAAGTATTTATGAGTAAACCCATTGTGCTGGTAGCATTGGCCATTTCAATAATCGTGTTGGTACCAGCCTGTTACTACCTGGCAAGGTGGATGTGTAAATATAGTTTCGGAAAACATCTTGATGCATTGCAGGAAAACATTCGTGAACTGGAAGAAGAAAAATAGTTTTAGCCGGCTGTAATATTCACTTTACAACTAACACTAATAAAGGAAAACATCATGAAAACAAATACAGAGACCACCCCAAAGGCTAAAAGCTTTAATAAACCGGCATATATCATTTTTGTATTGGCAGGCATTTATTTCCTGGTTTTAAAAGATTTTTCGCAGGCTACTATTTTCTGGGGATTGGCAATTGTGTTTGACCCATTCAATATCAACACTCCATTTGGTAAAAGGCCATTGTACCAGAAAGCCTGGTTATTCATTCATTTGGTTATCACATTGGCATTATTTACAATAATGATTCGGGCAGATAGCTGATGATGGCATTCAATGCAAACCTATTTTTATCAATTGTATTAACAGGATCATTACCATTGATGATTGATCATTGACCATTGACCATTCACCATTCACGTATCACCAATACCCCATCCTCCTACATCTCAAATTCCCATACAGTCCGGTAGGCACCGCATTTTTCTATGTAGGATAAAAATGAATTATAAAACGGATCGGCGCCGATAGTAGCGCTGTCGCCAATAACAAACAACTGCTCCCTTGCCCTTGTAATGGCCACATTCATTCTACGGTAATCTTTTAAAAACCCAATGTCCCCATCATCGTTGCTGCGTACCAATGAGAGAATAATGATCTCCTGCTCCTGTCCCTGGAAACTATCAATGGTACTGATCCGCATTTCTGTTGGCAAGGCTTCTTTAGCAGCAGACACCTGCCCGGCATACGGTGAAATAAAGGCGGTTCGCCCCGGATCCAACGCTTCCGTCTCCGTTATTTTTTGGGCTATCCTTAACTCTCCTTCATTTTGCAAGCTCATGCCATTGTTGCCCTGCACTTCGTTGTAGCCAGAACCCGCAGTATCAATAAAGGTAATATGCGTTGAAATGTTACTCAAATGCAAAGCGGTGTTCAATAAACCATCGTAAAAATAATTACTGGAAAACCCTGCAATGGCTTCCCGCATCCGGTATTGTACATTCAATAAAAAAATATTTTCCACGCTGGCAATGCTATTTTCCAAAATGGATTGATTGAGCCCCAACCTTGCTGCCTCATTGCTTAACACCGTTGGAGGCAATTGTAAATGATCGCCTGCCAGCACATACTTTTGAGCCAGGGGAAATATACACCAGGCAAGGGGCTCAATACATTGCCCGGTTTCATCCATCACCAATGTGTGAAAGGTAAGGTGATTAATTTTTGAATCATACAATCCAATGGGTGTTCCTAAAATCACATCGGCATCGGTGTATAATTTCTCTTCGTTATAAGCCTGTATCTTTTTTATTTCGGTGCGTATATTTTTTACTTCTTTAAACAACAGGTTGCGTTGTTCCCTTTCGGCCTTGCCAAAACTTCTTTTGTATTTCAATGCCATTTTCCTAAACTGCTCGGCCCTTATTTTTAACTCCTTTATTTCTTTTTGTTGTTTACTATTCGATAACCGGCCTTCCGGTGTATGCAAAAAAACGGTGCTGTCCACTTTACTGGTATTGCCCACCCTTAATACATTTACACCCTGTGTGATTAACCCTTTGGCAATATTATCCACCGCAGTATTGCTGGGCGCCGATACCAGTATCTTTTCACCTGTTTTTATTAATTGAATGATGGCCTCAATAAGGGTAGTGGTTTTTCCTGTGCCGGGCGGGCCGTGTACAATGGTTATATTTTCATTTTGAGTGATGGCTGCTACCGCCTGTTGCTGGCTTTCATTGAGGTATTGATTTTTAAATTGCAGCGATGGAAATTGCTTGTCAGGCGATCTTATTTTTTTGGGTGTATCATTGTGTAGCTGCTCAAATAATTCGTACAATGGCTTGTTATTTTCCAATCCATTCAATACCGTCTTCATGATGGTGGTGGTGCGCTGATCGGGCGCCAGTTTAATACCCACCCCATCATCTTCAATCCAATCCGGAAAGTCGGGAGCAAATAACCTGAACTCACCGGCCCTGCCTTCTAAATTGATCAATACGCCTTTAACCGGTGGTTCACCGGCATAAAAACACTCAATAGCGGAGCCGTCTTTAAACTGGTTAGTTTCGGCCGGAAAATTTAAGCGAAAACTAATCTCGGGATAATCAGCATAGCCAAAATTTTTACGGGTAACTTTTATAGGATGCAACGCCAACCCCTCCGCCTTAAGCGATTTTAGCGTATGCTGCTGATCGAGGCTGTATCTTTTTACCTGCTCCTTTTCTTCCAGTTCTATGCATTGTAATAATTTTTTTATATGCGGATGGGTTTCAGACATTTTTTCTATGGGTGATGAATGATGAGTGATGAGTGATGAATGATGAATGATGAATGATGAGTGATGAGTAATGAATGAAGAGTGATGAATGATTAATAATGAACCGGCATATCAGTTACTTTTTGATATGATTCAGAAAAGTCACCAAAAACTGTTTTGGGCGCAATTTACGTTTAACCTGTCAATTGGCTGTAGGTTGTAAAGAGCGTTAATTAATCGGTTGATGGGTGCCCATAAAAGGGCACTGCAAAATTTTGTGGGGATTAGTTGGCCCACAGGGTTGCCAACCTTTAGATTACCTTAACTATTTACCGGTATCTCAACAAAGGTTGGCAACCCGGCGCTGACACATTTTGTTTTTACCAAAACACCTTTCTCCAAAAACTAACCCATTACCAGGATGCTCCTCATCTGTTTTTTAAACAATCCATCCAGTTTGTAGGTAGCGAGAAAAAAGGGGCCTATAGAACCTATTCCGCAGTAACATCCAATAATTCAAATTCTACTTATACAAATGTTAACCAGATTACGGCGTACTTGTCAATGGATGAAAATCTGATTTATAAAGAAAGAACCGAGTTTTATTTAGCAGACAATTCCAATCATTTTTTTCCAGCTAAAAAATCCGTGTTTTATAGCATGTTTCCCCGGTACGAAAACCAGTTAAAGACGTTCATTAAAACGAACAAAATCAACTTCGACAAAACAGGCGACCTGCTACAGGTTATCTTGTATATCCATAGTCTGAATGCGGGATCAGCAACTTCATAATAAATATTATTAAAATTGCTGCCATTGTAATATTGAACTCGGAACGATCTTCGTTCCGCAAGAACATCCATCAATTCCGCAAGCCTGTAAATATAGGGTTACCGTAATCCTTCATCATCTCCTTGTGCTGCTTTTTTTTTGCGAAGAGACAAGGGAGTGGTATCTACCCAAATCTCCTTTATATATTCCAGGCACTCGGCTTTGGAACCCTGTTTTCCGGCGTCGTTCCATCCCAGCGCATTCTCCCTGTTGGCGGGCCAGATGCTGTACTGTTCTTCGTGATTTACAACCACTTTGTAGATCGTGTTGTCTTCTCTTTCGTCCATGATTAAACGTATTAAAAGGATAAATAATCAATGCAGTCAATTTTGGCTTTCAATAAAAACCGTGACTATCATAGCGGGTTATAGCAAGCTTTATTTTTCAAATAAAAGTAGAAAAAAAAATCAATAGCGGGAGGTAAAAAAAATGTTGGTGGATAAATGGCATATAAAAATGCATTTTTTATTTGGGATTTTATTTGCATGCATAACTGCTTATTGCAAAAGCCGGTACACCGTGATAACCACAATCATCACCAAAATAGATGTATAGATCGCATGGATATTATTTATTTGAAAAATCATCGTCCTCCCATAGTCCATCTGCACATCCATCACTGCCAGGTACTGCTTCGTTACCGCAAAGGTTGCATGAAGAACTTCTTCAATGGCTTTTGCTATATATTTTTGTTGATCCAATATCTTATGTTTGGTTCGCCATGATGTATTCCTGGAACGGGTAAATTTATGGTTGCTCCCGCGCTGAAGGAATGATAAATTGAAAATACAAAATAACACTTTAAAACCAAACGTTCCATGCCGGTTGCGGCCAAAGTTATTGTGTACTGATGCAAAGAGAAAGCCATTCGACACCCATGCAATTTCCTGCCTGTAAAGCATCATAACAGCACCTCGGCCCAGTCCCAAAAATAAAAAATGGGAACCTCCTCCAAAGAGATTCCCGTGTAAGATGGATAGTGGAAGTGCTTAGAGCGCTTTCAAGACCTGTATCCGGTCCCGGCGTTGCTTCATGCCTTCGTTGGCGAGCTCCAGGAATTCGGTGGCTTTTTCGGGGTAATTATTTTTGATGGCGATTCTTACCGCAGCTTCGTTGCCATTCATGATGGTAAATGCGGAAGCTTTTTTGAGGTAACGCCTTTGGCCTTGCTTTGCGCAATGGCATTTTCCACGAGTTGGTTTTTTAGATAAAAAATGATGAATATCATTCCGTGAAATGATGTAAGAATTGGGTGGGGTGAATTTGGGTAGATGTAGCTTTCCCGCTTCGAAAAAACAGAACGGAATTTTAACGCACCCAACCCCAAAGTGGTTTAATATGAATAGCCGTGGGTGCAACCCATGGTAAATCAAGGCGGTCAAACAAAACCCGGGATAGGGTTCAATTTCGGCTCCATAGAAATTGTAAATATGTTTTTGTATTTTCTTAGACCGGCATAAAAAACCCGGTTGTACCCCAATGGTATCCACCATGACAGGTCAATATTGAATACCTGTTAATCAATCCGCATTTTATAAAACGACCGCCATACAAAGATCAACGCCACTGCCATGAAAACCAATCCAACATAGGGCGCAAATTCCCTGAAACCTTTTGATATGGATATTTCCATCGCCAATAAACCAAACAGCGTAGTGAACTTAATGATTGGATTCAACGCAACGGAGGATGTATCTTTAAACGGGTCACCCACTGTATCACCTACCACGGTGGCATCATGCAACGGAGTGCCTTTTTCTTTCAGATCAACTTCCACAATTTTTTTTGCATTATCCCACGCACCACCGGCGTTGGCCATAAAAACAGCCTGGAACAACCCGAACACCGCAATGGCCAGTAAATAACTTACAAATAATGACACCGCATTTTCACCGCCTACGCTGGAGGGAGATGATAAAAATGCGATTGCAAGTGCAAAACAAAAAACTGCCACAAAAATATTGAACATCCCTTTTTGTGCATATTGCGTACAAATTTTTACTACTTCTTTCGACATTTGCAGGTCTGCTTTTTTAGGCGCATCCGGATCGAGGTTGATATGATCTTTAATATACTTCACCGCCCTGTATGCCCCCGTGGTTACCGCCTGCAGGGATGCACCGGTAAACCAATAGATAACGGCTCCACCTAAAATAACCCCCAGGATGGTGTATGGATTCAGGAGGTTTAATATTTTTTCAGGTTCGATGTTAAGGGTAGTTTTAATCATCAGTATTAATGAAAAAATCATGGTGGTGGCACCGGCCACTGCGGTACCAATCAGTACAGGTTTGGCTGTTGCTTTAAAAGTATTCCCTGCTTCATCATTTTTTTCGAGGTAATATTTTGCTTTTTCCCAATTGGGTGTAAATCCAAAATCCTTTTCAATTTCTGCATCGATGTTGGGTATTTCTTCAATTAACGATAACTCATAAATGGATTGTGCGTTGTCCGTAACCGGGCCATAGCTGTCTACTGCAATAGTTACCGGCCCCATCCCCAACATACCAAATGCAACCAGGCCAAAGGCGAAAATGGAGGGATACACCATTATATCATGCAGCCCTAAAGTGCTGATAAAATAGGCACAAAACATCAGTACGAAGAAGACCAGGCCTTTCCAGAAAGCAGAAAAATTACCGGCTACTAACCCCGATAACAAAACCAATGAAGCACCGCCTTCCCTACCGGCCCTTACAATTTCCTTTACATGTATGGATTTGGGCGAGGTAAATATTTTGGTAAACTCCGGAATCAATGCCGCCCCGATTGTTCCGCAACTAATAATACTGGACAATATCCACCACATACTGGTATTGCCGTTTAAATCGGGGATCAATACCCTGCTAATAATGAAAGTAACGATGATGGAAAGGATGGAAGTGATCCAGATTAGATTGGTGAGCGGCCTTTCAAAATCGATGTCTTCTTTTTTACTGTATAATGTATTGCTGATAAAATTATTGATCCAGAAAGAAAAAACAGACGTAATCACCATCAGTATCCGCATTACAAATAACCATACCAGTAATTCAGTTTGTATACCAGCACCGGTAACCGCTAAAAGGATGAATGTAATTAATGCAACACCGGTAACACCATAGGTTTCAAAACCATCTGCAGTAGGCCCCACCGAGTCGCCTGCATTGTCACCGGTACAATCTGCTATCACCCCGGGATTGCGAGGATCATCTTCACCAATTTTAAAAACCACTTTCATCAGGTCGGAGCCAATATCTGCAATTTTTGTGAAGATGCCGCCGGCAATTCTTAACACCGAAGCGCCTAATGATTCACCAATAGCGAAGCCGATAAAACAGGCACCTGCCAGGTTGCCCGGCATTAACAACAATATTACCAACATCAGCAGCAACTCCACACAAATTAGCACCACGCCGATACTCATTCCAGAGTTTAAAGGGATTCTTAACAGGTTGAGTGGCTTTTTTTGTAAGGAGGCAAAGGCCATCCGGGCGTTGGCAAGGGTATTCATCCGGATACCAAAAGCCGCAACAGCATAAGAGCCCAGCACGCCGATGATTGTCCAGGTTATAATTAGAAGTACACCGCCAGCGCCAAAAAGCGCATTGCCTTCATGATCCTTGGCCAGTAAACCAAAATAACCGGTTACCACGGTGCCGATAAAAACAAACAGGATGGCAAGCAATTTACCTTGCTGTTTTAAATAGGTGCGGCAGGTTTGAAAAATAATTTCAGCAATGTCGAGCATGCTCTTATGCGCAGGTAGTTTTCTTATTTTCAGGTAATGGTATAATCCAAAGGCAAGGCCCAACAACGTAACTAAAAATCCCCAATACAAGGTCGGGTTGGAATGAATGGCATCGGGTATCTTTAAATCGGCTTCGCCGGCATAAACAAAAAATGGAGTTACCAGGCTCAGCAGCCAAATACCTGTCTTTTTCATGATATGTAGATTTTGAAATTCATATAAAAAGCAGAAAGGATATAGAACGACTCATGTAGCTATTTTGCATTGATCAGAAGAAATACGGATGCAAAATTAATTCAGAATGGAGGGCAGTGCTTTAAAAAACGACTGATTGATATCAAGGTAGAGTGAGATTGAAATCATTATTTTATTGGGTATTCCAGGTTTGGGTCCAGGTACAGGTATCGGGAACGGGATAATAAGTAAGCCGTCTCTGTGTTTGTGCCAACAACCGCGGTTGGATTCTCCCCAATCTTAGTTTTTACCGCCAACTCTTTTGTAAATTCAAAACATCTTTTAACTGTTAAGCTACAGGTGTTGGTCTGGGACACAACGGCGACTTGCAGGGAAAGGATGCTTCCTTAGAATGGAAAAATGCGGCTTAACTGAAATAAGCAGCCATTGCTAAAATGAAATCAACTTAATTATTATCACCACCCAATCCCATAATCTTCCCCGTTATTGGAACTGCCACCCCAGAATGAGCCATGTTTCCAATCAAAATAAATGGCATTAATTGGCCCGCTGGTGCGTTCGCCAAAGCTAAGGGTGTAACCCATTTTTATTAGCTCGTTGCGAATACTTTCTGGTGTTTTATTGCCTAATAAAAGATTGCCTGGCTTTGGCAAACGATCTGTAATTTTTGATCCGCCGAGGGAAAGCCACAACTGGTTGCTGTTGATATTCGGCGCTTCGCATGCCTGTTGTACCGTCATGTTAAATTCTACCATGTTTAAAAAAAACTGCAACAGGTTTTGATCCTGCGTATCGCCGCCCTGTACAGCAAAAGATAAAAACGGTTTGCCATCTTTTAATGCAAGGGTTGGGGTAAGCGTTACCCTTGGCCGCTTGCCCGGTGCTACCACATTAAAGGGATTGATAGCACTATCCAGCACAAAGCTTTGCATGCGCTGGCTCATCCCAATGCCGGTGTTGCCTGCAATACAGGCAGGCAGCCATCCACCGCTTGGTGTAATGGACACTACCCATCCTTCTTTATCGGCTGCCTCTACGGAAGTAGTGCCCCGCCATAAACGATCCTGGTAGGCGGCCCCCTCCAAACCTCCCCCGGGAGAGGGGGCTTTGCTGCCCCACAATACGGGCTCTGAAAATACCTGGTTTCCATTATTGTATTGATCGTTATTGTTTAGTGCATTTTGATCGTGCTTTGGGATGGCACTGCCTTCTTTATTAACCGTATCAGTGAAGGCTGCATGCTGTTTTAATAATGTCGCCCATGGGTTTTGTTTTCCTTCAAAAGGATAGGGATCACCGGGAGCAATCTCCGCATCATTTTTATCCTTCCTTATCTGAGATGCCCGCTGTTTTGCATAGTCTTTACTAAGCAATCCTTTTATCGGCTCTGCCGGTGGAAAATTGGGATCACCATAGTAAAAATCCCGGTCGGCAAAAGCCATGTTCATGGTTTGATAAAGGGTGTGAATATATTGGGTGCTATTGTAGCCCATCTTTCTAAGATCAAAATTTTCGAGGATGTTCAAAGATTGGAGCAGCATCGGGCCCTGTGTCCATTGCTGTAATTTATAAACATCAATGCCCTTATAATTTACCTGCATGGGTGCTTCTTCCACGGGCTTCCAATTGGCGAGGTCCTGCATGGTGATCAATCCTCCCTGTTCTTTAACACCTCTTACAAATTCGGTTGCAATATCACCTTTATAAAAGCGATCACAAGCTGCCATGATGGATTCCTTTCTACTCTTGTGTTGCTTCAATGCTTTTTGTTCGGCTGCCACCATTTTTGTAAGCGTTGCCAGCAAGTCTTTTTGTACGAAGATTTCACCTGCCTCCGGTGCTTCTCTTTTTTCACCACTGTGTGGCAACAATACTTTTTTACTGTATGGCCATTGTTTTATCAGGTCCCTCCCTCTTTCCATACTATTGGCGGTTTGTGCATCAATGGGATAACCTGCTGCCAGTTGCATGGCAGGCGCCAATACTTCTTTCAAACTCATGGTACCATATTGTGCCAGCATATAACAGAGTCCGCCGGCTGTGCCGGGTGTAGTAGCAGCAAGGGGTCCGTATTCCGGTGGAAAATTGTATCCTTTTCTCTTAAAAAAATCAGCGGTTGCACCGGTTGGTGCCACGCCCATTGCATTGATGGCGATTACCTTTTTAGTGATTGGATTGTAAATCAGCGCTTGTGTTTCACCACCCCAGCTCAATACATCCCACATGGTACAGGTAGCGGCAAGCATGGCGCATGCAGCATCTACCGCATTGCCACCTTTTTGAAATGTCATGCTGCCTGCCGTAGCAGCTAATGGCTTACCGGTAATGGCCATCCAGTTTTTTCCATGAAGCGGTGGCTTTTGGGTGGGTTGTGCGAAAAGGGTAAATGGCAATTGAATGGCGAATAGTATCGCCAGTAAGCAGTTTCTCATACTTATTTTTTTTAAAGGTAGGCAAAGATGATTTATGTCAAAGCGCTTGTTCTTTGGCGGGTGCGTTTCAAAATTGTCGCAGCGCCAGGTGGTTGGTGACACCAACCACGGCCCAGCCTCGGTCGGTGTCCACCGACCGAAAACGGGAGCGACAATTATATATACACATTTGCTAGGTGACTGATAGCCAATTGAATGAAATTTTGAACTTTCAGAGTCATGCTCCCCTCTCCTTGGAAGAGGGGTTGGGGGTGAGGTCAAAAGGGCGGCGAAATAAGCGAATGTTTATAACCTTTGAAAGTCCCTTTTAAAAAAAGTATAAACTGCTTTTGTTGCGCCCAGAGCAGGATGATCCGATAGCTATCGGATTTGAAATGCACCCTCTTTGCCACAGTATAAACAGAAGCACAGAAAACGCAGCATATAAATTCTATAAATAAAACCCATTGCAAACCTCAATTAGTTTTTCTAATATTGTCGGGATAAATTGACTATTATGAAACAAAGCATTTATTTAAAATATTTAGCGCTTATTGTAATGAGTTTCCTGGCAATCAGCCGGGTAAGTTCACAATCCACCTGGTACAATAAAAATTTCGGTAAACTGGATAAAAAGTATCACTATTCCACGGACCGCCTAAATGCAAGGCAAATGAAGATCAATAAAATTAATTTCCTCACTTTTCAAACCAAATACCTGCTGGATAGTTGCTACCGCCTTAATACCCCGTATAACCGGGAAAGCTTTACAGCAGACTATGTGAATTTCAATAAAATGCTGACCTATGCCGCCACCAGCAATAACCTTGACAGTGTAGAAAGCATACTTGATTTTTTAAGTTTTGAAGTAACTTCCAAATACCTGGAAAGCGCTACCGACAGCCTCATTGAAGTATCGGTAAAAGTGATCCGGGATAGTACCCACGAAGAACTGAGTGGCTACCATGTTTTTGCGAAGCCTTCCATGTCCATCGACCGGGCCGATGTAATCAGCTTTAACCCAACCAGGAATGCCATCAAAAAATTAAGGCCGGGCAAAAAAACATTCTGGATAGAAAGAAACGGGGTAAAGATTAAAGAGCAACGAGGCTGGGGTGTATCCATTTCCGACCGTAACTCTCACCTGGTGATATTTAATGTAAACAACTGATGGCATGGCCGAAAAGAAAGAAAATTTTTTTACAAAAAAATGGAACCTGTTAACCAATATTGCTATTGGATTGGTAGTGTTGATTGCTAAGTTCGCCATTGCGCCTGCCATCAACGCACATATATTGCAGGATAAAGCAGACTATGAAAAACTATCCATTTTTGTGCTGGCCGGCATTTTAGGGCTGTTGTTAATTCCCTGCGCTTATTTTAAGGCTAAAAAATATACCCTTAAATGGGCGGTTGCAGCGGTGCTTGTTTTAATTGGGGCATTGGTTACGCACAGCAGGTACAACAGTTATTACAACAATCATATTGCCTGGCACGAGGAAGCCAAATCAACAGTAATCACCGGAGATCAATACATCGATATTGCCCAAAAAGCAATTGATGAATATAGTAAAGAAAATAATGGCATTGAACCTTCCAAAGACCTGATCGTATCTTCTTTTAATTATCCCACTGGCCTCTGGACAAATAATGAACTGGGGAGAGTTTATGGAAATATCGTTGCACTTTACGTGTTGCAGGTAATACTGTTTTCAGTGTTTGCCTTTTTTGTAGTGCAGGCGCTGTACTGTTTAAATTCGGAACAAAATTTATTGACAAAACAGTAGCGCATTTTCAACTGGCCATTTTGTTGATGTGCCTATTTTCCTATAAATACCTGCACAGGAAATTTGCCATTGATTTCACTGAATGACTGAAAAAGAAATGAATTTAAAAACTAACCCCTCCAAACTACAATGGGCAATCAGATTTTGTTGCATACATTACTCCTGCATCTCTATTGTTATCAACACCGGGTATCCGAAAAAAATATGAAACAAATGATTTGATATATGTTTATTTACCTATATTTATCAGATACTTCATTTTATCCAAACAACTTTTATGCAATTAACCATCACCAATCTTACTAAAACCTATCCCAACGGAGTACAGGCATTAAAGGGCATCGACCTCGTAATTGAACAAGGCATGTTTGGCCTGCTGGGTCCCAATGGCGCAGGCAAATCTTCGTTGATGCGTACCATCGCTACCCTACAGGAAGCGGATAGCGGCAGTATCTTTTTGGATGAAATGAATGTATTGAAAGAGAAAGAATCGGTGAGAAGAATTTTAGGCTACTTGCCGCAGGAATTTGGCGTGTATCCCAAAATAAGCCCCGAAATGATGCTGGATCATATTGCCAGGTTAAAGGGCATTGATAGTTCCACCGAAAGAAAACAGGTAGTAGCCGCTTTACTTAACCGGGTAAACCTGTATGCCGACCGGAAGAAGAACCTGGGTACATTTTCCGGCGGTATGAAGCAGCGGTTCGGCATTGCCCAGGCGCTGATGGGTAATCCAAAACTGATTATTGTAGATGAACCCACAGCGGGCCTTGACCCTGCCGAAAGAAACCGCTTTTATAACCTGCTGAGCGAACTTGGTCAAAACACCATTGTAATATTATCCACCCATATTGTGGAAGATGTAAGAACCTTATGCAGTGATTTTGCCATCATCTGCCAGGGAGAACTACTCCGCCACGACCAGCCCGATGAAGCAGTAGCCGGCATTGATGGACACATATTCAGCAAAGTAATTGCCAAGGCAGATATAGAAGCTTACCGCAACCAATACCAGGTGATATCGGTACAAATGAAAGCAGGTAACCTGAATATCCGGGTTTATGCAGAAACAGATCCGCAAGAAGGATTTGTGCCCGTACAAGCCGTGTTGGAAGATGTTTACTTTCACCAGATCTCCGGTAAAATGGATGTGATCACGCTTTAATTATAAATCCCCTTAAACCTGCAAATATGTTTTGGCAAATTTTTTTATTTGAACTAAAGTATCGTGTTAAGCGGCCAGCAACCTGGATCTATTTTTTCCTGTTTTTTCTAATTGGCTTTTTATCTACCGGCACCGGTTCAACGCCTGCCACTGAAAAAGTAATGCACAATGCGCCATGGGTAATCGCCGATGGAACTATTCTTTTTAGTATGCTGGGCATGTTGATTTGCTCAGCTATTATGGGTGTACCGTTATACCGTGATATTGAACACCAAACCCGCAATTATCTCTTCGCTTACCCGATCACCAAGGGCGGCTATTTTTGGGGAAGGTTTGCAGGTTCATTTATTTTTGTACTGGTAATAGGAACAGCCTATAGCTGGGGTTGCCTTGCGGGAAGTGTGGTAGGGCCTGCTTTTGGCTGGGTTCTTCCGGAACGGATTGGCCGCTATGGATTATGGAACTATTTTCAACCTTATTTTGTTTTTGGCATTGGCAATCTATTGTTGTCTTCTACTATATTTTTTGCGTTGGTATCCCTTAGCCGGAATGTAAAAATAATTTACAGCGCCAGCATATTTTTGTTTATCGGCTACCTGTTGGCCAGCTTTTTGGTAACGGATTTGGAAAAAAGAGAGCTGGTTAAATTACTGGATCCCTTTGCACTGAATACTTTTGAACTGGAAACCAGGTTTTATACCCCGGTTGAAAAAAATACCTTATTGGCCCCTATCACAAAAGTCGTTTTATATAACCGGTTGATCTGGTTAAGTATCGCCGCTTTCATCATTGGGATTGCATACTGGCGATTTAGTTTCCAAAAATTTTTACAACCCGAACATTCCGGCAACCGCCGCAGAAAAAAAGAGCAAGCTCCACCGCTTCCTTCAAAAATGATCCCCACCGTGCATCCCAATTTTAGTGGCGGCTATACCCGGAAAGTTTGGTGGAACCTGGCAAAGCTGGAATTTTTAAACATCGTAAAAGACAATTACTTTAAAGCCATATTAGGTGGCGGCGTCGTCTTCCTGATGATCGATTACTGGATTGGTAATACGCTGTATAGCGTGGGCAATAAACCGCTCACGGTTTTCCTGATGGATTTTAAGAATTATAACTACTCCGTTTTTATTTTTATCATTTTATTGTTTTATACCGGCGAAGCGGTACACCGTGAAAGAAATACCCGTTTCAATATATTGAACGATGCGTTGCCTGTTTCGAATACCGTTTTCTTTTTGTCCAAATTATCCGGACTGTTTGGGGTGGCCTTTGTATTAAGCAATATACCTATTATGGTGGGTGTAATAGTGCAAATATTGAAAGGGTACACCGGTTTTAATTTTAGTATTTATTTTACCGAAATGTACCTGCTCACTTTACCCGGATATTTTCAGATGGTGTTACTATGTTTTGCCATACACATCATCATGAATAACAAATTTGGCGGCCATGGTGTGGCTATGCTGATATGGGTAAGCATGTTTTTAATGCGTGCATTTGCCAGAATGGATTACAACCTGTTCTTTTATTTTTACACGCCAAATTATTTGTGGTCGGATATGAATGACATCGGGCATTTTTTACAACCTCAAAACTGGTTCAATTTCTACTGGCTAATGTTGGGTTCATTGCTGGCAACGCTTGCTTTCCTGTTTTTTCAGCGGGGTATTGTAGGTGGTTTTAGGGAACGCTGGCGGGTAGCCATGCAACGCTTTAGCGGCTGGCCAAGGATACTCACCACTTTCTTTTTTATTGCCTGGCTGGGTAGCGGGGCTTTTATTTATTACAATGTGAGCTACCTGAATAATTATTATACACAGGTTGAAACCCGCAACCGTATCGCCAGGTATGAGAAAACCCTCAAACAATACGAAGGTCTTCCACAACCCAAAGTAACCAGCGTAATCATGAAGGCGGATATATTTCCGGAGGAAAGAAAAGTATTGATTTATGCCAAACTGTTTATAAAAAATAAATCAGGGGAACCGATTCATGCGCTCCATTTGTTAGCCGAACAGAATGTTAATTATCATATTTTGTACAATGGTAAAGCTGTGGGCTATACCAGCCCGTTAGCTTCTCCTTATTCGGTATTTAGTCTTTTCAAAAAAGGAAAAGATACCGTCAATTACCGGATTTATAATTTACCCGCCACCCTGCAGCCAGGCGATACGGCTTTACTGGAAGTAAATTCTACCATTTCCAATCATGGTTTTTTAAACAATGGCTATAGCAGGGAAATATTGTACAACGGTACTTTTTACAGTGGTGGGCTCCCCGCATTCGGATACAATCAGCAAATTGAACTGGAAAGCGATGAGTACCGTAAAAAGAATGGCCTAAAACCAAAGCTGGATGAATTACCTGAGCAGGGCGATCCAAAGGGCATTAGCAAAATGTTATTCAATGATGATGCAGACATGATCCATTTTGAAGCGGTATTGAGTACCACGCCGGGACAGGTAGCAGTAGCCCCCGGTTACCTGCAAAAAAAATGGCAGGAAAATGGCCGTCAATATTTTTCTTATGTACAGGATACCCCCATTGACTATTTCTTTAGCATCGTATCCGCCAATTATAAAATATTGAAAGATGCCGTTACCATCAGTGACGGAAGAAAGATTGATATTGAAATATTTTACGATCAGCAGCATCCCTTCAACCTGGATCGGTTTGTAGCTGCCTATAAAGATGGGCTGGAATATTTTTCAAAAGCATACGGCCCATTCCAGTTCCGGCAAATGCGGCTGCTGGAGTTTCCGCGGTATGCAGGCTTTGCACAAAGCTTTCCCAATACGGTGCCTTTTAGTGAAAGCTTTGGCTGGGTAGCTGATTTTAAAAGTCCCAACGATTTTGATTATATCTATTTTGTAACGGCCCACGAACTGGCACATCAGTGGTGGGGGCACCAGGTAACACCTAACTACACAAAAGGATCTAACCTGGTATCGGAAGCGCTGGCAGAGTACACGGCATTGTTGCTGACTGAACGTAAGTATGGCCGGGATAATATGAAACGCTTTTTGAAGGACGAACTGGACAGATACTTGTCGGGCAGGGCAAATGAGGCTAAAAAAGAAAACGTATTTATGTTTTGTAACAGGCCATACCAATGGTACAACAAAGGCAGTTTGGTAATTTATGGCTTAAGGGACCTGATTGGAGATAGCACACTCAACAAAGCGTTGCATGAGTTTAGGGATAGTTTTGCGTTGAAGGAAAATCCACCCTTTGCCGGCAGCAATGACTTGTATGCCTTCCTGAAAAAACATACCCCTGATTCATTTCATTATTACCTGACTGATACCTGGGAAAAAATCACCTTGTATGAAAACAAACTGGTAAAGGCAACAGCCAAATCCGCTGGTAAAGATTATTACGATGTTACGATGGAATTGAGTGCTAAAAAATGGTATGCCGATAGCACAGGAAAAGAAACGGCTGCCTCGATGAATGATTATATTGATATAGCAATATTTGGGGAGGAAACGAAGGATAAGGATGGTAGAAAGAAGATCAACCCGTTGTATATTCAAAAATACAAATTAATGCAGGGAGTGAAAAAGATCACGCTTCGGGTAAAGGGCAAACCTGTAAAAGCAGGCATTGATCCTTATAATAAACTGATTGACCGCATACCGGATGATAACCTGGGAGATGTGGATATATAAAACAGGAATTGCTTTTGCCGGCTTATTCTATAAAATCAATACAACTCCACTTTTCCGGAAGATGAGTATCATAAATGCCATGGATGTTGAGGGCCATGGCAGGATGTGGTATTACTTCAATACCACTTGCCATTAATTTTTGAAACCGGCCTAAAAAAATATTCCACCTGTCGCCATTGGTGGGAGGAATGGTTCGACCGTTGGCGAGTAAACCGAGGCTACTCCAAGGGATGGCTATTTCTACAGACCAGCCTTTATCAATATCAGAATTATCATTTAAAGTACCATCCACCTGCACGGCAGTTTGTAAGCCCGGCATATCAAAACCGGTGAATGCCCACCTGATGCCGCGGGGGTGAGTGCCCTTCCAAAAGCTTTTACCCGTACGGTCGTAATCGCCCCCAAAAGTATAGGCACCGGGTTGATGCAAATCAAAAAGAGGTATATCGAAGCGACCGTCTTTTTTATAGGCATCTTTCCAAACAAAGAAAACTTCGTAGACAGTATTGGCTGCATTTATTTCCAGTTCATAATAACAATCGCCGCCATCAATAAATACTTCCAGGTCGTTTTCTAAAAACACGATGCTGTCCCTTTCGGTTTGCGTTGCTACCATAAAAGGTTCTTCAGCAATAAAGGCTATGTATAAATGGGTCTCGTTCCAAAGCAGTGCTGCACTGGTATCATACATGCCTGCATCACCACTCACCATGTCTACAAAGCGTTTGCTCCATTGAGCATTTTTCCATTCTTCCTTATTGATATCTCCATCAATTTGTATAGATGATGGAATCTTTTTTGCAGTGTAATCCGGCTGTAGCATGATGAGAGCAATATTTATTTACGGGTGTTTTGTTTGGATGAATACAATTGGTTAAAGCATGGACGACGAATGATCGCCATCGGGTACAAATTACAAATCCTTTATCAAAAGGAAATTATTTGGAAAGATTATTTAGGGAGAAATTACTTGCCTGTAATTTATAACCAGTCATTGGGCTATTGAATAGAAACAAGTTACGATATTCAAAAGATCAACGTGAACCTTGCATTCTGTTTCAGTATGCGTCAACCATACATTCAAAACATTTTTGGTCGCATTTTTACATGCCTCAATCTTAAAACTTTTATATGTGTAGAAGTGATTCTGTATGAAATTCGGCAGCTATATATCTCATAAGTAGGGTAAGTGCCATCATTATTTCTTTTATACTTATCGGGGCGATGAATGATTTTCCCATTGAGGCCGTAAACAGAATCTATAATATTATCCCGTACCGTTTCCGCATTTTGTAGAGAATCTTTTTTTATATAATTGTAAAATATCTGCAACGCCTCCTATACCTGCTTATTCCAATCAATTTTCATTTCATTTACCAGACTTTTACTTCATTTTTTAAATCTTCCTGCGTGATAAAATCTCCTTTATCAATTTCCGCCTCCGCCTCTTCAAGCTCCTGGTTATATTTTTCTGCACTTTCACCCAGGATATTTCCGGTATCGTTGGCTTGCAATAATGTGTAAACAGCCCGGATGATTTCGTCATCACTTGCATCAATTATTTCATGTACTCTTTTTTTTAACTCTGGTGATTACATAATACTAAGTTTCATCAAATTTACTATTTTATTACTATAGGCGCTAAGGAAGAAAAGCTAACAATATCTCGTCACTTGTTGGTGTCGTTGCATTTTTTATTAATTAGACACGGTAACTTATAGACACAGGACTGGAGTAATGCGCCTATAAGTTAATCATCGGTTACAATTTAAAAATACTTGATTAGAGGGAAATTATTTGGGAAGATTATTTTTGAAAAGGTTGCATGCTGGAAAAATATTCATTTTCATTTAAGCTTTCATTCTTCTTTCCTGATATAATTCTGATGGTTTTTTTAAATTTCAGCCATAGTCATATTAACAGATCAGGCTTTTTATTATAAACTGGGTTTATTTTTAGCTAATAATAAATCCTTTCCTGTTTATAAATTTGTACAACATTTTGTACGAGATAGTGTACTTTTTTTTGTATAACTATTAATTACGAAAGCTGTTACTATATCAACATTGAGAAAAGGGATGAAAGAATATTTTGACTATGTTTCGAAATCATCAGAAGTGATTATAGTTCCCAGGAATAAAGATAAAGATGCTATAGTAATTATTTCTATCCGGGAATATAATTCACTTATGGAAACTGAACATCTTTTATCTACAAAGATTAACAGAGCCAGGCTTCAGGAATCGATCAATCAAATTAGTGAAGGAAAAACAATTTCTTATAAATTTGATTGATTGATTTTATGAATGTTGAATTCACATCCCATGCATGGGAAGACTTTATTATTGGTTAGAAAATGACAAGGAGATCGCAATAAAAATCAAAGAATTAATTCAATCAGTTCGACAAGACCCATTTAAAGGAATCGGAAAACCAGAACCGCTAAAATTTGCGTTAAAGGGTTTTTGGTCAAGAAGGATCACAGGGGAACACCGGTTTGTGTACTCCATCACAGGCACAAAAGGTGCAGATCAAAAGTGCACGATGATTCAGTGCAAATTTTATTATGATGATAGATAAAGATGCTGCTAAGACTGGCTAAATGGTTTGTTTACAATCATTGCAAACAAAATCGATGAATAAACGCGTCTATCCCCCTAACCCAATCCGCCTCGCACTTAAAGTTGACAACAAAGTTACCAGCAACACAATACTAATACTACTCGCAGGCATCAGTATCGCTGCTACAATAGGAGACATAGTGCCCTGTACCGCAAAAGATAATCCAACAATATTGTAGACAATAGAAAGTATAAAACTGGCTGTTACAATTTTTTTACCTGATTTGGCGTATGCCAGGAACCGATGAATGATCCCGATTTTACTTCCATCAATGATGGCATCGCATGCAGGGGAAAATTGTGAAGTATTATCGCTTACGGCAATACCCGTATCACTTTGCATGAGGGCACCGGCATCATTCAAGCCATCGCCAATCATCAGCACATTTTTATGTTGCAACTGCAGTTGTTGTATAGTATCCAGCTTATCCTGCGGCGACTGGTTAAACCGCACATCGCTTTCCTTTCCAAATAGCCTGGCCAGGTTATTTTTTTCCGCATCATTGTCACCGGATAACAAGTAAAGATCGTATTGCTTTTTTTTCAACGAATGGATGGCCATTTTAATACCGGGCCTGTATTCATTATTTACAGAAAAGGCACCCATTTGCACTTTATTCAGTTGCACATAAATATGCGAACCAGTATCACTTCGGGATCCATCATAATATTCATTTACAAAAGAAGCGGAACCAATTTTTACCGGCATATCATTTACCATGGCTTCTATCCCTTTGCCCGTAAACTCTTTAAAATCCGCTACTGTTAATAATTGATCGTCAGTGAATATCCCTAAATTATTGCTGATCATTTTACTGAGCGGATGAGATGATTGCCTGGTAACGGCCTGCACCGCAGCCAGTTCTTTTTGGGTAAGGGGCGTGCCAATGTACTGTAGTACGGCAGTTTGATTTTGCGTAATGGTACCTGTTTTATCAAATACAATGGTACCCGCCTTTGCAAGGCTTTCTATAACACCGGCATTTTTCAGGTACAATTTATTCTTCCCAAAAATGCGTAACATATTGCCATAGGTAAAGGTTGCGGATAGCAATAAGGAACAAGGACATGCTACGATCAACACCGCAGTAACGGCGGGCAATATCCGGGTGGTATCAATGACAGCCCAGAATAAAGCAGCAATAATTGCCACTGTAAAAAGCGCCAGGGTAAAATACCTGCTCCAGGGATGAATAAATGACTGTGCCGTATTTTTTTTATGTTTAAAAATGTCATTGTTCCAAAGCTGCGTAATATAACTTTGAGAAACTTCATTTATTATTTCCAACTCAATGGCGCTGCCAACCTGTTTGCCACCTGCGTAAATTAGTTCGCCCTGTACTTTTCTGATCGGCGCTCTTTCACCGCTTACAAAACTGTAATCCACGTTCGCATTTCCTTTTATCAACATTGCATCGGCTGGTATCATTTCTTCATTGCGAATAATGATTCGATTCCCTTTTTGAAGTTGTGTAACTGGAACGTTTTTTTCTATATTGTTTTTTATGATACTAACGCCTAATGGGAAATAGGATTTGTAATCGCGGTCAAATGAAAATGAATCGTAGGTTTTATTCTGGAACCACCTGCCTATCAACATAAAGAAAACGATCCCTGTTCCGGAATCAAGCCATCCGGCGCCATTGCCTGTTATGATTTCATAATAACTCCTGGCAAATGTTACCATGATTGCCAATGCGATGGGTGCATCAATATTTAAAAACTTTTGTTGCAGCCCCTTCCATGCCGCGATAAAGATACCGGAGGCGCTAAAAAACAATACAGGCAATGATAATACAAAATTTAACCAGGTAAAAACGGTCTTCAAACCGGCCTGTTCGATATTGCCGGAAGAGAAATATTCCGGGAAGCTCAGCATCATAATATTGGAGAAGCAAAACCCTGCTACTCCAATTTGATATATCTGTTTTTTGTTGTAGGATGTAGCTTTTTTTTCTGTGCTGTCTTTTAAACTGATGGCTGGTTCGTAACCGATAAATGCCAACAGTTCCACCACTTTACGCAATGAAACCAGCGCAGGGTCAAAAATAATAAACACTTCTCTCCGTTGGAAATTGGTTTGCGATTTCGTAATGCCTGGTTCAATCCGGTGCAGGTTTTCCAACAAAAAAACACAGGAAGAGCAGTGCATTTGCGGCAACTGGAATGTTACATTGGTTTGCGTATCGCTGTTAAACTGTACCAGCTTTTTTGCCGTGGTAGCATCATCGAGATAGGCAAACCGATTACTGATGAATTTTCCTTTTGCTTTTATGCCGGGGTTTTTATCAAAATTATAATAGGTACACAGATTGTTTTCGTTCAGCAACAGGTACACTTGTTTGCAGCCTTCGCAACAAAATTGTTTGTTATCCGCTTCAATAATTTCATCACATTGTTCACCGCAGTGAAAGCAATTTACCGGTTTAGCCATTTTGTTTTTATAAAATTATATCAGGATCTAAGCCAACATTGGCACTACAAAGATGCAGTAACCTCTATTTTAATCGGATGATCAAGGTCAATTTATATATGATTTTTATCAGTAAACGACCGGTTCAGTATGAAAGCAAATGAAGAGCATTTTGCACAACTCCGGGAAAGCATAAGAAAATAGATTAATAAAATCTATTGTGCTATGGTGTTTATTATCAACAGAAATTATACATTTGTTGATAATAATCAACAATGTGAAAAGTAAAAAGCAAATACTATTTCCCAAATACGGGCAAGTAATGGAAAAGGTGGGTGAAAATATTAAGCTTGCCAGAAAACGCAGACGACTGACTACCATACAAGTTGCTGAACGTGCGAACATCAACAGAACCACATTATACCAGGTAGAAAAAGGAAATGCCAGTGTATCAATAGGGGCGTATTTCAACGTGCTGCGTGTGCTAAACCTCCAGGACGATTTTTTAAAATTGGCATCCGATGATACTTTTGGCCGCAAACTACAGGACTTAGTCCTGCTGGAAAAAAATAAATAATGTCAACAGGCAAAACAGATATCTGGGTGTATGCACATTGGGTTGGCATGTTAAATCCTGTATGTATTGGTATACTTTCTGCCCAGCAGGCAAAGGGGCGCAAAGCACTTAGCTTTACCTATGAGGAAGCATGGCTGAAATCTGGCCGCCCAATACCATTAGACCCCGATCTTAATTTTTATTCGGGCCCACAATACCCTGGTCAAAAAGAAAATTTCGGCGTTTTCCTTGATTCGATGCCGGATACCTGGGGCAGAACATTAATGAAAAAAAGGGCGGCTATTATTGCAAAAGAGGAAGGGAAAGCCGCACCCAAATTGTATGATATCGATTTTTTATTAGGTGTATATGACGAATGTAGAATGGGTGGATTACGATTTAAGTTAGATCCTGAAGGGCCCTTTTTAGATAATAACCAGCGTTATCCCACACCTCCCTGGACCAGCATACGGGAATTACAGCAAAGTGTTAGTGTATATCAGTCTGAAAAGGAAAATAAAGATTTAAAAAAATGGCTTGATATATTGGTTGCACCGGGATCTTCATTAGGAGGCGCAAGGCCAAAGGCAAACATCATTGATACAGCAGGTAATTTGTGGATTGCCAAGTTTCCGTCCAAAAACGATGGTATCAACAAAGCAGCCTGGGAATATGTAGCTTACCGTTTAGCCAAAAACAGTGGTATAGAAATGGCCGAATCTTCGATTGAAAAAATAGCAGGTAAACATGATACTTTTTTTACCAAACGTTTTGATCGGAATAAACAAGAGCGGATACATTTTGCTTCTGCTATGACAATGACAGGTTTTAATGAAGAATTATTGAAAGAAAAAACAGCCAGTTATCTTGATATTGCGGAATTTATACAATTCAATAGTGCCAGTGTTATCGAAGACCTTCACCAGCTTTGGAAACGGATCGTTTTCAATATAAAAATTTCAAATACAGATGATCATTTGCGCAATCATGGATTTATTTTAACAAATGCAGGATGGCGGTTGTCTCCGGCATTTGACATCAATCCTTCTATTGACAAGAATGGCCTTGCTTTGAACATAGATATGCATGACAATTCACTTGATATAGAATTAGCGAAATCTGTTGGTAAATATTTTCAGTTGAATCAGCAACAAATGGATGCAATTGTTGGAGAAGTACAAAAGGCCGTAAATAATTGGAAAAAAATTGCGGACGAAGTCAGCATTGCAAGAAATGAGCAGTACCTAATGAGTGCAGCTTTCCATAATAAATAACCAGGCCATTATTATTTAAAAAAATTATCTAATTTGATGCATACAATTTCCTGATATGACCTCCACCTCAAAACGTTTTTTAGCGCTCGATGTATTCCGCGGCATGACTATTTGTTTTATGATCATTGTAAATACCCCGGGTAATGGCGCTACCGCTTATTCTCCGCTGAACCATGCGCACTGGAACGGGTTTACACCCACCGACCTGGTTTTTCCTTCTTTTTTATTTGCTGTGGGAAATGCCATGAGTTTTGTAATGCCCAAATGGATAAACCTAAAGCAAAGTGAAGTACTGTGGATAATCTTTAAAAGAACCGCCATTATTTTTCTGCTGGGTTTCCTGATGTATTGGTTTCCGTTTGTGACAAGAGATTCCACCGATCACCTGGTTGCAGCTCCGTTCGCCAATACAAGGGTATTTGGTGTTTTACAAAGAATTGCACTTTGTTATGGCATTGCTTCCCTGATGTTGTATTACCTGAAACCAAAGACTGCATTGATCATCAGTGTTGGTTTTCTATTTGCGTATTGGTTATTGTTATATGTATTGGGCGACCCGATTGCGCCATTAAGCCTTGAAGGAAATGCGGTTTTACGGGTAGATCGGTGGTTACTGGGAGATAAACACCTTTACCACGGCGAAGGCCTGGCTTTTGATCCGGAGGGTTTGTTGAGTACCCTACCCGCCATCGCAAATGTAGTGGGCGGCTTTATTGCAGGCAGGTATGTTCAGCAAAAAGGAAAAACCTGGGAAGGTTTAAGTGTGCTCTTGCTATCGGGTATAGTATTGATCTTCCTCGGTTATAGCTGGGACCTTAGCTTCCCGATTAACAAAAAATTATGGACCAGCTCTTTTGTTCTGTACACGGTTGGCCTCGACTGTATTATACTGGCCGCTATTCTTTACATCACTCATTTTCTTAATAAAACCCACTTGACGTATTTTTTTGAAGTATTTGGCCGCAATCCATTATTCATCTACCTATTGTCCGAACTGGCCGCTATCCTGCTGTATTTCTTTAAGGTAGACCCCAAAACCTCCTTGTTTCGTTGGATTTATGTAAATATATTCAGCCATGTGGGTGCTTATTTTGGTTCGCTACTTTTCGCCATAGTTTTTATGTTATTCTGCTGGCTCGTCGGTTATATTTTAGATAAGAGAAAAATTTACGTCAGGGTATAGTGACACATAGTAGGCTTAAGCAATGCAATCCAATACACACAATCTTTAACATGAAATTTTATCACATTTAAACTTTGCGAATTTCTGTTCAGCATCCGATGACGGTTTGGTGCAGGTGGGCTGCAAACGATTTTATAACACTTAAAATCCGGGTATCTCATTATCCCCATATCTCCAAATAACCCAATTTTAACCTTGCTATACGGCTGAATAAGTGTACTTTCGCCGCTTAAAAAACAGCCTGTAGTTGATAATCGTAAGCTTTTAACACAAAGCTGGCTATCAAAATGAAAGCAACAGGCGAAAAGCTATTTACATAATGAATATAAGAAACATCGCCATCATTGCGCACGTTGATCATGGCAAAACTACGTTGGTAGACAAGATTTTACACAGTACCAACATCTTTCGCGACAACCAGGAAACTGGTGAACTGATCATGGATAACAACGATCTTGAAAGAGAACGAGGTATTACCATTTTTAGTAAAAACGTTTCAGTGCAATACAAAGGTTATAAAATCAATGTGATTGATACCCCGGGCCATAGTGATTTTGGTGGTGAGGTAGAGCGGGTATTGAAAATGGCTGATGGTGTGTTATTACTGGTAGATGCGTTTGAAGGCCCAATGCCTCAAACTCGTTTTGTATTACAAAAAGCACTGCACTTAGGATTACATCCAATTGTAGTGATCAATAAAGTAGATAAGCCCAATTGTCGTCCGGATGAAGTGCATGATGCGGTTTTTGAATTATTCTTTAACCTGGATGCAACTGAAGAGCAATTGAATTTTCCTACCATTTACGGTAGCAGCAAAAACGGCTGGATGAATACTTCACTTACAGAAATTGACAATATTTTCCCTTTACTGGATGCAATCCTGGAACATGTACCAGCACCAAAAGTGAATGAAGGAACTACACAGATGCAGATTACATCATTGGATTTCTCTTCTTTTTTGGGGAGAATAGCCGTGGGTAAAGTTGCACGAGGTACTATCAGGGAAGGTCAGAATATTGCATTGGTGCAGATAGGCGGCATCAAAAAAATGAAAGTAAAAGAATTGTACACTTTTGAAGCCCTTGGTAAAAAGAAGGCAACAGAAGTAAGTGCAGGTGATATTTGTGCCATTGTTGGTTTGGAAGAATTTAATATTGGTGATACCATTTGTGATGTAGATTTTCCGGAAGCTTTGCCGGTAATTAGTGTAGATGAGCCTACCATGAGTATGATGTTCAGTATCAACAATTCACCGTTTTTTGGCAGGGATGGTAAATTTGTAACTTCCAGGCATCTAAGAGACCGTTTGATGAAAGAAACCGAAAAAAACCTGGCGCTTAGGGTAGAAGATACCGATAGTGCGGATCGTTTTTTGGTATTTGGAAGAGGTATTTTGCATCTTGGCATTTTGATTGAAACCATGAGAAGAGAGGGTTTTGAATTAACGGTTGGTAATCCACAGGTGTTGGTGAAAGAGATCGATGGCAAAAAATGTGAGCCGTATGAAAATCTGGTAGTGGATGTTCCTTCTGAATACAGTGGTAAAGTAATTGATTTGGTTACCCAAAGAAAAGGTGAAATGCTGGTGATGGAAAGCAAAGGTGAAATGCAGCATTTGGAATTTGATATTCCTTCGAGAGGTTTAATCGGGTTGCGTAGTACCATGTTGACCGGTACTGCGGGCGAGGCAGTAATGGCTCACCGTTTTACCGATTACCGTCCATGGAAAGGTAATATTCCTGGAAGAAGCAATGGCGTTTTGTTATCAAAAAATCAGGAAAAAACCACGGCCTATTCAATTGATAAATTACAGGATAGGGGCAGGTTTTTTGTTGATCCGGGTGAAGAAGTTTACGTTGGACAAGTTATTGCCGAGCATATTAAGCCAGGTGATTTAAATGTAAACGCAACGGATCCAAAAAAATTAACGAATCACCGGGCAAGTGGTAGTGATGATGCAACCAAGGCGGCTCCCAAGATCTTAATGACTTTAGAAGAGTGCATGGAGTACATTCAGCAGGATGAGTGTATTGAAGTAACACCAAAATCCGTCCGCATGCGCAAGGTTATTTTAAATGAAGATGAGCGCAAACGTGTTTCCAAATCAATGGGACAGGAAGCTTAAGCTAAAAAGATAATTGATAGAATCCCTCGTTTTTTAACGGGGGATTTTTTTTGAACCAGGCTATTGTACTTTGATTAAGTTTCACAGGCAGCCTGTGCCAATTTTTATGAACATCGCAGGCTGAACCATTTTATCTTTATCGAATAAAAACGAATCACTAAAATCCTCTGTCCCGGCGGGGCTTTCGTCAGAATAATCTTCAATGAAAAAGTAGTTAGGACGAAACCCCGACGTATATTACTGTTTGTATTTAAAGAGCTCCCTTTCAAAAATTTGAAGCGGAAAACACTAATTTAAATACTGGAAAACATTCGTATTCCAATATTGGATGCCTGCAAGTTGTGGCTCTTTTGGGCATCGGGGTTTCGCAGGTGTTTCTTTTATATATTGACGATACTGTTGCGAAAACCCCGCTGGGACTAAGATTATTATTTTAAAACATATCAGCCAATAATTTTACAATGCTTCATCCCTTTTAGTGCCTGTCTGTCAAATAATTTTTAGATATTCGTACACTATGGAACATCTCATTCACTTAGCTAAAGATAAAAGGCTTAAAAAGATTATTGATTTGCAACAGCCCTATGTTTTGCAGAAACGAAAAGATGTATATATCCATCTATGTGGATCTATCATGAGCCAGCAACTGAGTACAAAAGTTGCAGCAGTTATTTATGCCAGGTTTCTCAACCTGTATAAAACCAATACACCAACACCAAAAGAGATTGTCGACACTTCCATTGAAACCTTGCGTGGCATAGGTTTAAGTTATGCCAAGGCAAATTACGTTCAGCATGTTTGCCGGTTTTTTATAGAAGAGAAAATTACCGATGCCAAATTGGATAAACTCAGCAATGAAGAACTGATAAAATACTTATCTCAAATAAAAGGGGTGGGTCAATGGACCGTGGAAATGATCCTGATGTTTACCCTTGGCAGGGAAGATGTATTTGCCATAGATGACCTGGGTATACAAAACAGCATGAAAAAATTATACAAGCTGGAAGCGTTGGAAAAAAAGGCACTAAAGGAAAAAATGCTGACAATTTCTGCAAAGTGGAAACCATACAGAACTTATGCCTGCAGGTATTTATGGGGATGGAAGGATGATACGCCTGCAATCAAATAAGGTATCGCACATAAAGGTGTCACCTTTTTAGAAAGGCGACACCTTTATGTGCGATACGATCTCTTCCAGGAATCTTTTGTCCGTTTCATCAAACTGGTCCAGCAATTCACTATCCACGTCCAGCACGCCTACCACCTCATTATCACGGACGATTGGTACCACTATTTCAGACCTCGACAAACTGCTGCAGGCAATATGTCCTGGGAATTTTTCCACATCCGGTACTATTAAGGTTTGCACCTGCTGCCAGGCTGCACCGCAAACACCTCGTTCTTTGCTGATTCGGGTACAAGCTACCGGCCCCTGGAATGGGCCTAGTACAAGTTCTTCTTTTTTAACTAAATAGAACCCCACCCATAACCAGCCAAACTGTTCTTTTAAAGCGGCTGCAATATTTGCCAGGTTGGCAACCAGGTCGGGTTCGCCTTCAATTAGCGCATCAATCTGGGGAATGAGGGATTGGTATATTTCAACCTTATTTCCTTTTATAATTGTTAAGTCTTCTGCCATATTATACAATTCAGTGTTTTAAAACTACATGGTGAGTCACCCCCAAAGGGTGACTCACCATGTAGTTTTAAATTCGCGTTGATAAATTAAAATATCGTCTTAAAAAAATCCTTCATATCCGTCCAGGATTGCTTGTCTGCCGCCTCATTGTATTCGATCGGCATGCTGAACTTTTTACCGGTGGCTGTTGCTACGGGATTAGAAAAAGCATGGGTTGCACCTTCATATACTTTGAATATGCAAGGCGCTTTTACTGCATCCAGGTTATCCTTAAAACTCTTTAATTCCGCATCACTGATAAATTTATCAGCCCCGCCATGACATACCAATATTTTCGCCTTGGTAGTACCTGGTGTAGCCGGTACGCCAGCCAGGCCACCATGAAAACTTACTACGCCCTTAAAATCCAATCCCATTTTAGCGGCATTTAAAACCATTGAACCACCAAAACAATAACCGATGGCAGCCAGTTTTGACGCATCCGCCTGCGGGTAAGAAATTATCTTCTTGATTGCTGCTTCTATCCTGGATTTACCGAGTTGCGGGTCTTTGTAAAATGGGGTAGCATATGCTTGGGCATCAGTTGGATTGGCCGCAATTTTACCGTCTCCATACATATCTACAGCAATGGCTATATAACCAAGTTCTGCTAACATTTTAGCTCTCATTCGGGTGTAATCATTATTTCCCCACCACTCCGGAACAACCAGTATAGCAGGCCGCTTGCCTTGTTGTTTTTCGTCATAAGCTACATACCCTTTCAAGGTATTGCTACCGTCATTGTAGGTTACTTCCTCTCCTTTAACAGAAGATGCATGCTGTGCATCAAGTGTTGACAATGATGCCATAAATAAAAGTGTTAAGATTGAATGGATGTATTTTTTCATTGCTTGTTTTTGTTTGATGTATGAACATGCCGGATACCCGTTTTGTTTGAACATCATTTATAACTTGCATTCTCTTGCCGCTGCATAACCAGGTCGCTGTATGAAACTGCAACAAAATCCTCATCAGCAATATTAAATAATGCAGCATACCCGTCACATTGTTCCTGTATCAATTGCCTTCCGATTGTTCCGTCTTTGTCTATTGCTTCCACTTCTATAAAAGTACCCAGATCATTTACTTTGTCAAAGTGAAATTTTACATTTTCGATAACATATATTCTCCTTGTTTTATCAACCACCGCTTTTACACCTAACGAGTTAACCAGCATTTCCTTTAAGGTATCCTCCGGTTTGTGTTGGTACAATAAAACATGTGACAATTTACTTCCGGCTGTGTTTTCCCGCTGGTAATGAATCAATGCATTTTCAATATTACCTTCTCTTAATTTTAATCTTCCGGAAGGCACATTGAAATAGGTATCTACCTGGTGGTCTTCTCCAATAAATATTGGATTAAGTTTCTGTAGTATGGCTTCCAACTGATTTAGCTGATCGGTTGCCGCCTTGAACTCGATATTTAAAATCTCCATTGCTTAAAATTTACCCTCGTCCCCTCCTGATAAAAAATCGGGACCTAGTTCCCGGGATTTCTACTAACAGTATTCCTTTTGGGGAAATATTCTCAATATAATGTGCAAATGATCAATTCCTTGAATTCCTCATTAGCACATTATCAAATTAGCTAATTATATAATTATTGCCTCACCAACTTTAATTCATTGATGATGTTGGCAGCGCCGCCCAGTTTATCGATGCACCACAATACGTATCGCACATCTACACAAATCGTTCTGTTCAGGTCTTTATCAAATGCAATTTTATGACTCAGTGCTTCATAATTACCATCGAAAGCAAGACCGATTAAATTTCCTTTGGCATCTATTACGGGGCTTCCGCTATTGCCACCGGTAATATCATTGGTAGTGATAAAATTTACTATCAGGTCATTTTTCCCTTTGTCAATGTACTGGCCAAAGTCCTTTTTCTTCATCAGTTCTACCTGCTTTGCAGGCAGGTCAAATTCATAATCGCCTGCTTTATATTTTTCCAGGATTCCTTTACCGGTGGTTACATAATCGTACTGAACAGCATCACGCGGGCTATAGCTTTTTACATTACCATAGCTTACCCGCATGCTGAAATTGGCATCCGGGTACATCTTTTTTGCTGCTACCGTATCCATTGCCATAATACCCTTCAAATAACTTCTACCCAATTCTGCATTTTTATTGTTAAATGCAGTATACAACGCAGCATATTTAGTGTTGTAGTTTTTTAAAAATGCGGCAGCGTAAGCGAAAGCCGGATCTGCCTGCAATACATTTGCATCAGGGTTGGCAATAAAGTCCGCCCATTTGGCATCATCCAATATCATCGTTTTGGAAAATACATCCCTGGCCCATTTCTTAAAGGTGAAATCTTCGTTTAAATCGCCATAAGTTGCTTTCAATCCTTCGTAAAAACCAATGGGGTGCTGGCTTTTGTTGACATCGTTGTAAAAACGCATCGCAGTAATCGCCACTATTTTTTCATCGCTTACCAGGTCTTCTGCCGCTAAAAAAGCTTTTCTGTATGCGTTTGCGGCATCTACCGATTTTTTACTCTCTGCAGAGGAAACGCCTGTTTTTACCATATTGGCTTCCAATGTTACCAATGATGAGGCAAAGGCTGCCAGGGACGAACCAAGGATACCCTCAGCCAGGTAAGTGCGTTGTTTACTGTATGGAGTCCATGTTTCATAATTACTAGCATAATCAAGCATTATATTTTCGTACTCCGGCTTGCCTTTCGCCCACTTTAAAAAAGAGCTTTCATAATTTTGTTTTTGCTCATAGGTACCAAATTTTTTCAACTGTTTTGTTTCGCCATCAAAAAATTTCCAGTAGTTAGCAATACTGGCGTAATTGCTGGCCAGTTTTAATTTAACGGCAGGATCCTTAATCATTTGCTCATGCATCAGCTTTAACCGGATATCCCGCAACTCAACCAATGAAGGGTTCTCAATATCATTCTTCAACTTGATGCCATAGCTTGTTTCGTAGCGGTTAGTGCCACCAGGGTAACCATAAATCATGGCAAAATCATTATTTTTTAGCCCTTTGATACTCACCGGCAAAAAATGTTTTGGTTTCAGCGGAACGTTATTACTACTATAATCAGCAGGCCTACCATCCTTCGTTGCGTACACCCGGAAGATAGAAAAGTCGCCGGTATGACGTGGCCATTCCCAGTTGTCCGTATCGCCACCAAATTTTCCTACACTTTCCGGTGGAGCACCTACCAGGCGGATATCCCGATAAGTTTTGTACACGTACATAATATACTGATTGCCTTTAAACATAGGGTAGATTCTACCAGCCAGGCCATTGTCTTTATCAGCAACTTTATCAGTAATACCCTTAAATACTTCCTGGGTTTTATTGGTTCTATCGGTCCAGTTCAATCCCTTTAAGCCATCCTCTACTTCTTTGGTTACATCCACAATCCTGTCAAGGAACTGAACAGTAAGACCGCTCTTTATTTCCTGGCCCTTATTGTAGGCATAAAAGCCATTTTGTAAATAGTTATTTTCCACAGTGCTTGCTCCTGCGATAGCAGAATACCCACAATGGTGATTGGTAAATATCAACCCCTGGTCACTTACAATCTCGCCGGTACAACCGCCCCCAAAAATCAGGATGGCATCTTTAAGGGAAGATTTATTAATGGAATACAGTTGTTCTTTGGTTAGTTTTAAACCCTTTTTTACCATATCAGCATATACCTGCTGGCCCAGTAACATAGGCAGCCACATACCTTCATCAGCGCTGGCCTTTAATAACGAGATTGTTAATACAACCGAAACAAAAAATTTCTTCATATCAATATTTTATTTTAAGGGAATAAACTTACGTCAATTTGATCATCCCTCCTCTTTTGGAAGTGAACAGGCGAAGGTATTAATAAATTGTTACTAGTGCTGCATAGGTAATATATTCCTGCTTAAAAGAAAGACAAAAATATGAAATGACGCCGCAGGTTAAGGTTAGGGCAGCAATTCAAATCCGATGGCTATCGGATGTAGGGTAGGGTTGTCAGCCTTAAAAACGGAATATGTGCTAATAATACTTTATACGAAGGTTGTCAACTCGTTAACTGACAACTTGAAATGCACCCCTGATAAGCTTCTTCGGATTGTTACCTATTTTTGTATTATATTTAAGTGGCTACAGGCAGATAATTTCATCATCCAAAAATGAAAATTATGCTCTTACCAGTTATAAATTATTACCCGGAAAACAATAGTAAAGAGTAAATTTGTTATTAACCCATATTCCATTGCATGCCAATTTTTGAATTGAAACTCCCAAAAAGTATCGCAAGGGCTCTACATCTTCCGATTAGTGACCCACGGCGGCAGCAAATAAAAGTGCTGAAAAAATTGCTACGCAAAGCCAGGTTTACGCAGTTTGGGCAATTGTACCGGTTTGATGAAATATTGATGAGCCGACATCCCGGCAAAAAGTTTCAGCAGTTTGTTCCTACATACGATTACAGTAAATTATATGCTCAATGGTGGCACAAGGCGAAAGAAGGAATTCCGGATGTGTGCTGGCCGGGCGTTATAAATTACTTTGCTCTTAGCAGTGGCACAAGTGATGCAGCCAGCAAATTCATCCCCATTACCAAAGACCTGATCCGAAGCAACACCATTACCAGTTTCAAACAATTATTCAGTCTTGCAAAATATGAGGATGTGCCAAAAAGTGCCATTGGCAAGGGTTGGCTGATGCTGGGCGGCAGTACCCAGTTGCAAAAAGGTCCCACCTATTTTGCCGGAGACCTGAGTGGTATTCAGCAAAAAAATTTACCCTTCTGGTTCCAGGGACTTGGCTTGTACAAGCCAGGCAAAAAAATTGCAAAAGAAAAAGACTGGGCAAAAAAACTGGAGGAGATTGTAGATAATGCCCCCAACTGGGATATCGGCTTTATTGTAGGCGTGCCAGCCTGGCTGCAGTTGTGCATGGAGAAAATAATTGAACGCTACAAACTGAATAATATACACGAAATTTGGCCCAACCTCGCTTTCTATGTGCATGGTGGTGTAGCAATGGAGCCTTATAAAAAAGGATTTGAAAAGTTACTGGGCAAGCCAATTACTTATATTGAAACTTATCTTGCCAGCGAAGGTTTTCTCGCCTATCAAAACAGGCAAGGTGCAACGGGAATGCACCTTGCATTGAATAACAATATTTTTTTTGAATTCGTGCCCTTTGATGAAACCAACTTTGATATTGACGGCAATATGGTGAACGATCCGGAAACATTCATGATACATGAAATAGAAGAAAACCGGGATTATGCTATTTTAATCAGTACCAATGCAGGCACCTGGCGATATGCCATCGGAGATACTGTAAGACTGGTTGACAAGGAAAAGAGCGAGATCATCATCACCGGCCGTACCAAACATTTTTTAAGCCTGGTGGGAGAGCATTTAAGTGTGGATAATATGAACAAGGCCATTGAAATGGTAAGCGAAGAATTGAATATTTCCATCCCTGAATTTACCGTAGCCGGCGAACCCCATGGACAATTTTTTGCCCATCACTGGTATGTTGCTACGGACGATATCGTAAACAGTGAAACCCTGTGCTGCCGGATTGATGAGAAACTAAAGGAATTAAATGACGATTACGAAGTAGAAAGAAAGCATGCGCTGAAAGAGGTGATTGTAACCGTACTCTCCGAAGATACTTTTATGGATTTTATGAAATCGAAGGGCAAGGTTGGCGGTCAGCATAAATTTCCCAGGGTATTGAAAGGTAAAATGCTGGAGGACTGGAAGAGGTTTTTGAAGAGTGTGACGATTTATTCGTAAGGTGGCTTTTGCAGTTTTTTAAAGATTACGGAGCGTTCATTGAAATATTCAGTAATCTGAAGTTGCGGGAAAACACTTGTGAAATTATCTATATTGAACTTTTTTTTCGGGATATAATCTGTCGCTTATATTTCAGTCCGGGATTTCTTTTTGTATGGTATATACGACACAAAAATAATTTGCTCTTTTGAATACGCTTCATAAATAACCATATACGGAAACCCTTCTATCATTACTTCCCGGTAATTCCTCTTCTTTTTTGGATATCGTTCCGGGTGCTCTGCTATTTCGCTTAAACGCTTATCAATAGATTCAATAAACCGATCACCTAATCCTTCTAAATGATGCTCGTACCATTGATAGGATTCATTTAATTCAAAATAGCTTCAGGATGGAGTTGAATTTGAAAGCTCATTTAGTTTTCCTTTTACCTGAACCTAAAATTTTTGTCTTGGCTTCTACCCATGTTACCGCCTTTACTTTGACACTCTTAAAATCAGCGGAGCGTTTATCTAATTCTGCGACAAATGTTTTATTATTCCAATGATCATGATCGGCTGCAATTTCTTCATCCAGTATAGTATAAATGGCTTTTATTTTTTTATCCTCTGCCACACGGATATAATCATACAATTTATGTCGGATTGATTCAGTAGTCAATATATTTATATTTTATCAAATTTACTTTTTATTTTTTTCAAGCAGTTGGTTTTTTGAAACGGTTCGGATAAAAAATTTAAGTCTTTGTAAATCGCAACTTCGCCACTTTTCGGTTATTATCTATTTTATGACTAAGCATTTAATTTTGATGCATAGCAAAAATAACTGTGAAAAGATATTCTTTGAAAGATATAACGGTACCACTGCTCCGAAGATACCTCTGTGAATTTCAGGAAATCAAAAGGCGCAATTTTTGGCCGACAGAAAAAGCTATTCATCAATTCATAACGGCAACAAAGCAGCCGCCCTCTTCAAATCCTCCGGTGTATCAATCTCCACTCCCATATAATCAGTAATAACCATTTTTAGGGGCACCCCGTTTTCAAGATAACGAAGACATTCAATTTTTTCCGCAGCTTCCAATGGCGTAACTGGCCAGTTGGTAAAATCCATTAGGGCTTTTTTACGAAAGGCATACACACCAATGTGCTCATAATAAACCGGCGCAATCGTTTTATCCCGCAGGTATGGAATTACATTTCGACTAAACATTAAGGCATCCATATTTTTATTGACTGCTACTTTTACATAGTTCGGATCTTCAATAAACTGCTGCTCTTTCAATACCTGCATCAGCGAGGCTACCTGCACATTCTCCCCTGCTGCTCCTTCAAATACTTCCAGCAATTTCTTTAAGGGTTCCTTTTGTACAAAGGGTTCATCTCCCTGAACATTTACTACAATATCTGCTTCCATCTCCGCCACTGCTTCAGCAATCCGGTCGCTGCCGCTTTCATGTTCCCGGATGCTCTTAACAGCTATACCACCATTATTTTTTATTTCGTTATATATGATATCACTGTCTGTAACAACCACTACTTCATCAAATAAACCGGTTGCAAAGGTATTATCATAGGTATGCCGGATCACTGTTTTGTTCCCAAGCAATTGCATCAATTTGCCGGGGAACCTGGTGGCAGCATAACGGGCAGGAATCATTGCAATTGTCTTCATAATCAAAACTTTTAATACGAACAAAGTTACCAATAATGTTTCCGTGAATGCTGGAAAACAGAATTGATTTATTATATTTGAAAAGCTAAGATACCACGATTGCGAGCCATTCATATTTGCCAAAACAGATTATTATGCAAACAAATGATCTAATGCAGTCTTATTTAGTGGATGCCAATACCTGGGACGAAATGTACTCCGATGCATCTGTGAGGGAGCATTATAAGAATGCCGTAGAGTTCCTCGAAAAGCTTTCTATTGATGATTTAAATAAGCGGGAAGAATTTGCCAAACGTTTGTTTATGAGCCAGGGCGTTACTTTTACCGTTTACAGCAGTGGTGAAGGAATCGAGAAAATCTTTCCGTTCGATATTATTCCACGTATTATTACAGCTGTAGAGTGGGATTTTATAGAAAAGGGTATTAAGCAACGATTAAAAGCACTGAACCTTTTTTTAAAAGATATTTACAGCGACCAGTTTATTATAAAAGATGGCGTGATACCGGCAGCGATGATCTATAGTTGTCCGCATTACCTCCGTGAGATGCATAACTTTCCGGTTCCTTACGACATCTATGTACACATATCTGGTATCGATCTCATCCGTGACAATGACGGCACTTTTTATATACTGGAAGATAACCTGCGTACGCCGAGTGGTGTGAGTTACATGCTCGAAAACAGGGAAATTACCAAACGGATATTCCCTTACCTGTTGCCGCAAAGCAATGTGCGGAGTGTTACTGAGTACCCCACTATTTTACACAGGAACCTGGTATCGCTTTCACCCAGGCAAATAAAAAACCCAACGATCGTATTGCTAACACCGGGTATTTATAATTCCGCCTATTTTGAACATACTACACTTGCCAGGCTGATGGGGGTGGAACTGGTGGAAGGAAGCGACCTGGTGGTAGATAACCATAAAGTGTACATGAAAACTACCAGCGGCTTACAACAAGTGGATGTAATTTACCGGAGGGTGGATGATGAATATCTCGATCCGCTGGTGTTTGATCCCGGAAGTATGTTGGGTGTAGCGGGCATTATGAGCGCTTACAGAAAAGGCAATGTGGCCATTGTAAATGCGGCGGGGAATGGGGTGGCAGATGATAAAGCTATCTACACTTTTGTACCGGCCATGATCCGCTATTACCTCAATGAAGAACCACTGCTAAAAAATGTACCTACTTTCCAGTTAGGAAAAAACGAAGAGCGGGAACATGTATTCAATAATATAGAGAAGATGGTTATTAAGAAAACGAATGCCAGTGGTGGTTATGGCATGTTGATGGGAAGCGCTGCAACCAGTCAGGAAATAGACGATTATAAGGCGGAAGTATTGCTGGATCCAAGACAGTTTATTGCACAACCAATCATCAGCTTGTCCAGTGCTCCCTGTTATATGGATGGAAAACTGAAACCACGCAGGGTAGACCTAAGGCCTTATGCATTGTGCGGGCCGGACGGCATTGAAATAGTACCGGGCGGATTAACGAGGGTGGCATTAAAGGAAGGTTCACTGGTAGTAAATTCATCGCAGGGAGGTGGCAGTAAAGATACCTGGGTGTTGGCAGCCCCCTAAAGCCCAAGCCCCCCTGCCCCCCGAAGGGGGGTTCTAAGAACTCAAGGAACATACGCTTCTTCGAAAGGAAATGGCGGCATCAATAATAATAAAAGCTGATGAAAAAATATTATTCACCAAAATTAAAAAACAACCTTCCTGGATATCCCCTTGGGGGGCAGGGGGGGCTGGTTTATACTTATGCTAAGTAGAGTTGCCGATAGTTTATACTGGATGAGCCGGTACATGGAACGGACTGATGGTATTTTGAGAATGTTGAAAATCAACTATGCTTCATCGCAGGATGATACACAGGAGTTTTCGTGGAAACCCGTATTGAAAATCTTTACCTTTTTAAATGATGAAGATGCCAACGCACTTGCACATGATACCAGGGCGGTACTGCAATTTGTGGTGATTGGAAAAGACAATCCCAATTCTGTGCTGAATATTGTAACACTGGCAAGAGAGAATGGCCGCAGCGTGCAGGATCATATCACCAAAGAAATGTGGCAATGCCTGAATGATTTTTACCATGTGATGCGCCAGGATAGACTGGCCGAATCATTACAGCAGGAAGACCCGATCACGATTTTGGACAATTTAATTAAACTGGGATTACTGTATTTTGGCACTACCGACGTTACCATGGCAAGGGGCGAAGGAAATTCTTTTATCAATATTGGCAAGTTCCTTGAGAGGGCCATTCAGTCTACCGATATCCTGGATGTAAAATTCAGTGATATAAATAATGAAATGGATAAGATTACTGATACTACTTACTGGAAATATTTACTGATGTCTATTTCGGGTTATGAATTGTACCTGAAAACATACCGGGGCGGTTTTGAAGCCAAAAATGTAGTGGAACAAATCGTGTTAAATGAGCAATTTCCCCGTTCTGTAATTTATTCCATAAACCATTTGCACCGGTATTTTGAAAGGTTGAAAAGCGAACGCAACAAATCCGATTTTAACCAGGTTGATTTCATGATCGGCAAACTAAAAAGTAAAGTAAAATTTTCCACACCCGATTCCATTGTGAATGATGGCTTACATCATTTTTTAAATGAAACCAAAAATCACCTGTTTGAAATAGGCAATAAATTGAACCATAACTATTTTGCCTACGCCTGATGATATTTTCACCGCTCCCGGCCAACCTATTTTCATGCGGGATTTGCAAGCATAACAAGTCGATATTGCCATCAATTTTTTTCCACCAGCAAAATAATAAAGCGAACCAATTATGCCTAGATTTTTTATACATCATGTCACAAAATATACCTATCCCGAACCTGTACGAGACAGCGCCAATCAAATTATGCTGTATCCCATAAAGGATGAAAACCAGGAGGTGCAAAGCCAGCGTATTCAAATAACCGGCGAACCTTTTGTGGAGTTGTTCAAGGATTATTATGGAAATGAAGCCGGCTCCTTTATGAACATTGCGCCACATACTGAATTGCGGATTGATTCGCATATTGCCGTAATCACCAAGCCCATTAAATTTCCAACAGATGAAATAGCCATCGAACAGCAATGGGATCATTTGATACAAATAAGAAATATTGTTCCCTTTATTGATTTCCTGAAACAGGAATATTTTGATGCATTGCCGGAAGTAAAACAAATAGCGGATGCTGGCTTTTATAAATCGGTTTCAGTATATGTTGCGGTGCAGCAATTGAATAATTATGTGTACGACAATTTTCAATACATCAAAGGCATTACAAGCGTAGAAACCACCCTGGATGAAGTTTGGAAATTAAGAGCCGGTGTATGCCAGGATTTTGCACACATGCTGCTGGTAATGCTGCGCCTGTTGAATATCCCAGCCCGTTATGTAAGTGGCTATGTTTGTCCGCATGATGGCAACTTGCGTGGTGAAGGTGCCACCCATGCCTGGGTAGAGGCTTATATTCCTTTTTATGGCTGGATGGGCCTTGACCCAACCAATAATGTAATTGTGAGTGATGGCCATGTGCGACTGGCTATTGGCAGAAATTTTAGTGATTGTTCGCCGGTAAAAGGAACCTACAAGGGTACTGCCAAACAAACACTGGAAGTAGGCGTTTCTGTATCGAATGAAGATAATGCAGCTCCCAAACCCGTATTGGAAGTTTTAACGCCGCAGGATGAAAAGGGGGCCCTGACCGAAGGCAGCGGAGATGCTAATTCTTACCGGAGGCACATGCAAATGGTACAGCAACAGCAGCAATAAATCAATCGTGCCATAAGATAAAAATTAATTTTCATTACCCTGTTCCTGCCGCACAAAAGTTTCAGGCAAACGTTCACTCTCAAAACCACAGTTCTCGCATTGATACACATAGTCGGGTGCCACCGCATAACTTGAGAATATCCAGGTGAAAATGGCAGTTAAGTAATTGGTTGCACCAGGCTTTGCGATATAAGCAATATTGTTGCTGCCACATTTTGGACAGGTTGCTGCTTTTAAATATTCGGCTTCATAATCCGCTAAAAGCAGTTTCACCATTGCTTCATCACTCTTTCTTGTAACCAGCTTTATCCCACCAATAGCATTGCTTAGCATGGGATCGATGGTTACCGTATTTTCATCTTTTAAATAACACTCCACACCTGCGGCATGTAATTTTGTTAAGATGATATTGGCAGTGAAATAATTATCGAATGTTTTTACTGTAACAAGGTTCATAAAAGTTCCTGATTGAATTCGTAAATGCGGAGGACGGTGAATCGTGAATGATGAATCGTGAATCGACAATCGACAATCGTGAATCAATCATGAATGGTGAATCGTGATTTGTGAATCGTGAATCGTGAAAAACGCCTGACTTTTTCATTCACCATTCATCATTGACCATTGACCTTCTACTGCTTCCCATCAATGATCAGCGGCGTATTGCCCTTTCCCATTACTATTACTTTTGCATTGGCACTCAGCGCCAGTTCTTTCATTGCCTTTATTTGCTCATATTGCAATTGCTGGTCGGTAAGGCCGGTGTTAATTATTTTCTGGTAATCTGCAATACCCTGGGCCTCTACTCTTTTTCTTTCCGCTTCCTGCTTTTCCTTCAGCAAAACAAACTCCATTTTTTTGGCATCCTGTTCTGCATTTATTTTTGATTCAATGGATGCTTTTACCGAGTTGGGAAGGGTAATATTCCTTACCAGTAATTGCTCCAGCAATAGCCCGCGCTTTTTAAAATCATCTTCAATGGTTTTAAAAATACGTGCCTGAAATTCATCTCTTTTGGAACCAAATAAATCAACAGCCTGGTAGTACACCGCATTGTCACGGATCTTGGTACGGGTAATGGGCCGAACAATTTTATCCCGGTAATCGTCCCCTGTTTCTCTTAATAACTTTGGTGCATCTGCAGCCACTACCCTGTACAAAACAGTCAGGTCAATTGTTACCTCCAGGCCATCGCTGGTTAGTACTTTGATGGCATCATCTCCCAGCTGGCTGCCTTCATCGTTTACACCACTCATGGTATAGTTTTGTGTTTTCACATCCAGTTTCTTCACATCCAGCAAGGGATTAATAAAATGCAGCCCGCTGCCCATTACGTCATTTTGAATACTGCCGAACAATATTTTAACTCCTATCTCGCCTGCATCTATTTGCTTTACACAGGCTGACGATATACCCAGCAGAATAAATAACAAGGCCACAATGCGCCCGGCTCCTGCGAACTTTGAAGCAACAGCGCTGGTTTTTGCAATAACAGTTACAACAATCAAAATGATAATTCCAAGTACGATTAAAAGCATAATAAATATTTTTATGATGCAAGGTCATTAAAAGAGTTAATAAAAAGGGGAATGATTTTATAAATGGATATTGTACTATAAAGTATGCATGCCCCGATCCAGATTTTAATCGCTGATTCTTTGATTGATGTAGAATGGCTTCTATCAGTTCAAAATCAGCATGAATGGAAAAAGCAATGGTACAATCGTTAAAAAATACAGCGAAGTTTCAAGAAGTTCATTGTGCCGTTATTGCAAAGCTTTATTTGGGACGGCTTAAACAGAGATTTCTGCAAAAAAGATTCGTAACGACTAAGCCAACGCATACCTGCACCCTCTGTATTAGTTAATTCGATAAAATTGACAAGACTTGCTAAGGATTTAAATGCGTCGTTCGTAAATTAACCTGCATCATAAGCATTTCGGATTAGCCGATGTGCATCATCCACCTTAATCATTCCACTCTTTCGGCTATTTTCTACTAATTCGGTTAGTTGCCCAGGGGTAAGCGGTTTACCTGGAAGCAGGTAATTATTTTCCACTTCAACTAATGCAAGCTTTAAATTATTTTGCGCTGCAAATTCAATCAGCTTTTTAATATTATCCTGGCTGGCATTTTCTAAATGAAATAACATAATTAAATATACAAATTGATTCTATAAATAACATCTTAAGGGCATGGATCAGTTTCTTGTATAAAATGTTATTGTAGCCCTGATAACAAAAACAGGATCTACACATTACGCAGATCCTGTCTCCAAAAAATAAAATATCTATAAATTAGTAATCCTCCAGATTCCCCCTTCAGGGGGCTAGGGGGCGGGCCTAATTATTCAACATCAGTGGCATCACCAGCATCAGCAGGTCTTCATGTTCTTCCATCTCGGTTGGCTTTATGATACCTGCCTTGGTTGCCGTACTCAATTCAATATTGATGTCCTGGGTTTCGGCGGCATTCAGCATTTCTATCAAAAATTTTGCATTAAATGCAATCTGCAAATCTTCCCCATCGTACTGGCAACTCATTCTTTCGTTTCCTTCAAAACTAAAATCAACATCTTGTGCAGCCAATTGCAGTTCGCTTCCGCTAATGGTGAGTGCTACCTGGTTGGTACTTTTATTACTAAATACACTCACCCGGCGCAGCGCACTTTGAAAATCATTTTTATTAACCGTTAATTTATAGGGATTGTCCACCGGTATTACCACTTTGTAATCCGGGAAACGGGCATCAATCAGGCGACAAACCAATTCTGTACCGCCATGCTTTACAAATAAATGATTACTGTTATAGGACAAGGTCAGTTCATCATTGTTATCAGGCAAAGCAGATTTTAATAAAGTCAACGGCTTTTTAGGTACAATAAAAGTGTCCGATTTGGGGCAACTTACATCGGTTCTTTTGTATTTTACCAGGCGGTGGGCATCTGTTGCAACGCAGGTAAGGCTTTTTTTATCAAGTTCAAAAAATACGCCGGTCATGGCAGGCCTCAAGTCATCCGTGCTTACTGCAAATAAACTTTTATTGATGGCAGTAACCAGTGCCGTAGACGTCATGGTAAAGGCATTGGCATCATCCGCTACTGGCTCTTTCGGGAAATTATCAGGGTTTTCGCCCATCACTTTGTATTTACCATTGTCGCTGGTAATTTCAATACCAAAGTTTTTATCAATGGTAAAAGTAAGGGGCTGCTCCGCTATATTCTTCAACGAATCCATTAAAATTTTAGCCGGTATACATACTTTACCACTGTCTTTGGCCTCTACATCCAAACTTACCTTCATCACAGTTTCAAGGTCAGTTGCTACTACGGTCAGCTTATTCTTCTCAATTTCAAACAAAAAATCTTCCAAAATAGGTAATACGGTATTGGCATTAATTACACCATTGATCTGTTGTAATTGTTTAAGCAAGGCAGCAGACGAAACGATAAACTTCATAATTTAGTTTTATTAAAAATCAAAGATAAAATATTGATACTAATGAGGCCAAGATAATATTAATAATTTAGTATTTACCCGGCAGGCAATGGTTTGGAGAAAAAATAGTTGAGTGTCGGCCATAAGAGTGTACAGTTGGTGGTTATTCTTTGTTAAAATTGAACTATTGCAACAGGCCGGTTGTAACAATTTTTGCGGAATGGAACTTTCACTTTCAAAATGAAAATCGAAATTGGTTTAGTCGCTGCGATGGCTATTTTTTGCTTTGTAAACAATGGGGTGAAAATTGACTGCAGCATCAGTAAATTTACTAAAGGAAGATTATAATGCAGAAAAATATAAATCAACCTGAAAGCGACGACATACGGGCATAATAAAAATAAAAGAGCCCTGTTTAGCGGCTCAATTTACTTTAAGCATAATATTAATTATTTTACCGTTCTTATTCAATTGAACTAAAAATTTCCTGCATGTCATTGTCAGGTGCTGTTTCCCACAATACCCAGGCAGCACTGATGATAATAATGTTTTTCATGATATATTGGCCTAGCAATGTAAATCCATAAGGAGCCATTTTAAATGAAATGGCAGGGAAAAATAACATTGGAGTAAAAGTGCAGGCCATGTGTAAAAAGAGGAACACCAGCACTTTTTTTATTTCATAACCCAATATCAGCAATAAGCCCAACACAGTTTCCCAAATGGCCAATAACAAAATACTCGCCTGTGCAGACAAAAGACCGGCAGTTAGTTTATTAATGGTATTGATTGCAAGATCCTCCGCAGGGCTATAGCCATGAAAGAATTTCAATACCCCAAACCACAAATAAATAACACCAATACTACACCGCAATATTGTAACTGAGCGGTTGCTGATACTAATATTTAGCGCCTTTTTCATAACAAGCAATTTATAATAGCCAAGATAAGGAGAATTGATAATTGTTAAACCTGAGCGTGATCATATTGTAGTATGAGAAATATCAGATTCTGCTGACCGGAATTCCTGTTTGGTCATTTACATGCTGCTTTTACTCTGGATAAAGCTCCTGCCAGTAAGGGATGGTGCAATTTTTATGAAAATTATTTTACCCCGGTACTGGCATTTAATTTAAGGCAAATGGAAAAGAAACACATTGGAAAACCATTAACAGCGATGTATTTATTTAGCCCGAAATATATTTCTTCAAAATTTTGCAACGGATCAAAGTAGAGTTTTGATTGCTTGCTACAAGATTGTCCGTAGACAATTACCTGTTCGCCTTTAACCATTCACCATTGCCCCATACATTATTTCTTCAACTTCACCAAGCAGGCCTGGTAAGGTTGTAGGGTAATAGTATTCCCCTCTACTTGTAAAGGTTGCAGGATGTTGATCCATTCTTCGCCCACCTGCATGTTACGGCATTAAAAGTTCCGCCATTTTTGCTAAAACTTAGCAGCACCAGTACCTTTCGCCATTGGCTTACCTGGTGTAGGCATACATATCGGGGTTGCCTGCATCCTATAAAGTGTACTTGCCATAAACCAAAATATCCGGCTGGTTTTTGCGCAGCTTCACCATCTTTTTAAAATAATTCAAAAGTGAGTCTGGCTCTTTTAAAAGCAATTAATTTTAATAAGCAGAGATGCAAAAAATAATACCATCAGGTTATATTAAAAAATATAACTTTATTACAGGTTCACTCAATAATGTTCCTGAAATGAATACCTGCTGTGTATCTATCATTTTAAAATCTAGCCACTTTATCAATTACCTAAATAGTTTTTATGAACTCACGTCGTGATTTTTTACAAAAATTGACTGCTTCGGCTTTTGCTTTACACTTTGCACCCGTGCATACGCTGGCGGGTATGAAAGATTTTGATCAAACACCCTATGATGGCCCTGTTCTAAGAGTAGCCATTATGGGTCTTGGTAGTTATGGTAGCAGGGTAGCGGAAGCAATGCTTTCGTCAAAAAAAGCTAAACTAACGGGCGTTATTAGTGGTACACCTGATAAAATAAAAACCTGGCAAAGCAAGTACAATATTGCTGATAAAAACTGCTATAATTATGACACTTTTGACCAGGTAAAAAACAACCCGGATATTGATGCCGTGTATGTGATTACACCCAATGCCCTGCATCATTCGCAGGTAATACGCCTCGCAAAAGCTGGTAAACATGTTATATGCGAAAAGCCAATGGCCCTGAATGCCAAAGAAGGACGGGAAATGGTGGATGCCTGTAAGCAGGCAAATGTAAAATTACTGGTTGGATACCGCATGCATTTTGAGCCGAAAACGCTTGAAATAATTCGTATGCGTAATGCAGGGGAAATGGGCAAAGTCCTGTTTTTCCAGGGTCTGTGCGGCTTTATAATTGGCGATCCCAAACAATGGCGACTCAACCGGCAACTGGCAGGTGGTGGATCCCTGATGGATATTGGCATTTATGCGGTGAATGGTAGCCGCTATATGGTGGGTGAAGAACCGATTTGGGTTACCGCACAGGAAACCAAAACTAATTTTGAAAAATTTAAAGAAGGCGTTGACGAAACAATTCAGTTTCAATTGGGTTTTCCGGGTGGGGCGGTAGCGTCCTGCCTGTCAACTTATGCGATGAATAACCTGGACCGGTTTTTCTTAAATGCTGAAAATGGTTTTGCCGAATTACAGCCTTCAACTGGTTATGGCCCCATCAAGGGTCGCACCAATAAGGGCGAATTAACCCACCCACACGTTACACACCAAACGGTACAAATGGATGAAATGGCGGCAATCATCCTGGAAGGAAAGCAACCGCTGGTACCTGTAGACGGGGAAGAAGGTGTAAAAGACTTAAAAATTATAGACGGCATTTATAAGGCGGTGAAAACAGGAAAAAAGGTGAATTTGAAATTGTGAAAATAGTAGGGCGTTAGTATGTAACCATTGCTTCATTTTCGTCACTTTTTTCTATACGCAAGCCCACCGGTGCCGTTGTTGCGTATGCAGCCCGGGTAACGTGTGAGAGGGTACCAACAACAACATTTAGTTTTTAAATTATCCGCGGCGGCGGATAAAACTGAAGGATAATTCCCAGGCGAGTTTCTGCCAGAAAACTATTTAAATTAGATTACTATTTTTGGCAGGACTCGCCATGCCATAAACAGAAAATGATACATTAAAATTTTGTTTGCGAAAATCTAATGTGGACGGTATTGTAGTGTATCCGACTGGCAAATCGTCGAAAATAATTCCCCTCTCCGTATTGCGGCGAGTCCTGCCGTAAATAGTTTTAAATTATTGAACTCTGTTAGCAGAGACTCGCCTGGGAAATTTCGTAGTAAAATCGAAATCAAAAAATGTGGCAATTTGTTGTCAGCTTTTTTACCGTTATGGTTTAAATTCAATTGGTATCAGCCATACAAGTTGTTGGTGAGCCAGTCCGCATTATCATCCGCACAAACACACAACAACGGCTGTATTGGGCTACGGGCGGCGCAGTAAAGTGTCTGTTTTAATCTATCACAATACACACCCTATCGCTTATTCCAATAGTCAACAACCAACACCTTATCCAATACAGGTTTCAGCACTTCAACAAAGGCTTTGTGGGCCGGGTGCGGCAAATAAATATCCCTGTCTTTTTCAGAAACGAAGCTTACAAAAAAACAATGTGTAAAGCCCTGGTTCAGGTTTTCAGGGCTATTGTTGGTACCCCATTCAAATGCTTTTATCTGGGCAATCTTTTGTGGCAATTGTTCAAAGGCATCGGTAACCGTTTTAACCTGGGCTGGTGTACTACCTTCTTTAAAACTAAACAATACTACATGCCGTAATAACTTTTGAGGTAACTTTTTATTTTGTGCATTCAACTGGAACATACCGATGGTTGTTAAAAATAATAGCAGAGCAATCTTTTTCATGTATTTTATTGTTTGATTTAAGTGTCATGGAATTCGCCTATAATTATTCGGGTTGGCATTCAACTTTTATAACGGCTCATTTCATGAAGGTTATTTTTAAATAAATGTAAGCTAAATAAACAATGGATATAATCCAAATCCGATCGCTATCGGATGTCGCAACAACAAGTAGTTTGTTATAGATTGGGCTTTTTAGGTTTGTATGCATTGTCAAATGTATTTGCGCCCTTTGCATTTAATTTTCTGCGATACACTTTATCGCCGCAGGTAACATATAGCACGTTAAAGCCTGCACCACCAAAGCAACAATTCGATGCCTGCCCCAAAGGCAATGGAATAATGGCATTTACACGCCCCAACTGATCCAGAACCTGAATCCCCAGCCTTGAGGTAACATACACCCTGCCTGCAGTATCGCATTTAAGCCCGTCGGACCATGCATTTTCGTTTACATCTGCTACATGCAACCAGCCAAAGCGTTGTTTATAGGCCAGCGTACCGTCGGGTTTAATTTTATATATCCACACCCAGTGGGAAGCAGATTCTGTAACATACACTTGTGTTTGATCCGGCGAAAGCGCAATGCCATTTGGAAATTTAATACCTTCATCCACCATTACTTTTTCGCCAGTTGATTTTATCAGGTACAACCTACCCGGCCTTTCAGTTCCTTCGGGAGCGGTTACATATACATTGCCATTTTTTGCCACCACCAAATCGTTGCCTTTAATGCTATCGGCTACAATGGCTTCCTTTTCATTGGTATCATAACTTATAATCTGCATGGTTGCACCTGCTGCCACATACCGCTTTCCATCAGTACCAAAAGAGGTACCGCTTGCTCTTTTCGAATCAATCGGCCATGTGGTTATTTTTCCTTCGCCATTTATTTTATATGTTTTTGAATCCGGAATATCCTGGAAAAAAACTTCCCCTCTTGCATTGGCAATTATCCCTTCTGTAAATTTATAGCCCTTCCCCACCAGTTCCCAATCCTCTCCCGATATCAATATATTAGCCAGGTACTGGTTTTTTGTAGATCCTTTCGTTACCCGCATTGGCCAGTCTTGCCAAAGCCACCGCATGGCAGCAGGAAAGATAGATGAACCCTGGTTTCCGTTATGGCCACCTTCGCCCCAAACATGCCGAAGCTGGTATCCTGCAAATGTGAGTGACCGTTCCATTGTTTGGTTGGCCATCCACCAATCGCCGGCATAAATATTCAGGTCATTGCTTCCATCCTGCAAAAAAAGTCTGATTGGTTTGGGTTCATATTTTCTAATCAATGTAGAATACCGGTCGGCGCCTCTCAGCCCAACATAGGTACCTATCGCACTAAACACACGGCTAAATTCATCCGGCCTCTCCCATGCAGCCGTAAAGGCGCAAACGGCTCCACTGCTTGATCCGCCAATGGCACGGTCATTTCCATTTTTTGATAAAATTATTTTACGGCCATCGCTGGTTTGTTGCTTTTCTACCTGGGGTAAAATTTCTTCCAGGATAAAACGTGCATAAGCATCTCCCAAACCATCATATTCAAAACTCCTGTTAAAACGATCATTGGCTATTACTTCATCATCCGCTTTTACACGACCCGGCATTATAAAAACGCCGATGGTTACCGGCATTTCGCTTCGATGAATCAGGTTATCAAATACTGTTGGAGCCTTCCATTGAATACCGTCCTGGTTGATGTACACACAGGCTGGCTTTCCGGGGCGGTATTGAGCAGGAACGTACACCCAATACTCCCGCCATGTTCCTGGAAAAATAGCAGAATTTTCGAAAGTAAATTTTAATACTTCGCCTTTCGGTACACCAGCCTGTTCAATAGAAGCGGAATCCACCTCATATTTTTCTGCCGGTGCCTGGCTAAATGTGATGGTTTGCGAAAGCATCAAAACAGTAAAAAATAATTTATTCATATTGCAGTTTTGTTATCGAATTTGAAAAGGATGATAAAAAAAATTGTTTATAAAGTTCAATATCATATTGCATGAGCAGTTGTTTTACAGTAAGCACTGTACTCGAATCACAGTAAATAAATATAAACAAATTGTCACTTTTATTCACTGCCTTTTTAATAAACCAGCACTGGCAAATTGATAATAGAGGCTGGCCCTGGCTTACTAATGCAAAAGCTCACCAGAACAGGAGGTGTTTTATGATACATTTGTTGGCTCCCGTTATTACCTAGCCTAAATAATTTGCAGAATAGGGCGTCCTGAAAAAATACCGTTCAACTATTTTGGTAAAGATCAGCCAGCCTATTACACCACTCAGTGTATTTAAAACAATATCATCAATATCGGCGGTACGATATGTATCAAAAAAACCTAAAATAACCTGGCAAAATTCAATAAAGAAGGAGCAAAAAAAAGTGGTGGTCACTATATTTTGAAGCTTTTTAAATTTTGGCGAAATGCAGGGTAGCATCATCCCGAAAGGAATGAACAGTAACAAATTACCTATAATATTCCCGAGTGCATACGCAGTGCTTACGCCGCTTGGGTCTGCAAGCGTGCTAATATAGAATTGGTAGGTATGAATAACCGGTAAAAAATTAACCGGTGATTTTACTGGTTCACTAATTCCTGACATTGTAACAGGGGCAATTGTAATAGAAAATACAGCGCTGATATAAGCAACAAATATAAAAAGAACGAGTTCCCTTTTGAGGCTCACTACATTTCCATTGTTACTACGCCTGCTACTTACCCAAAGCCTGCCCATTATCCACAACGGTAACGCAGCACTCCAGAATATGAGCATCGGTTTTATTAAAAGTAGCAGCGTTTCCATCCTCTAAGTTACTATTAGGCTTCCATTGTTGAACCTGGCAATTTAAAAACTCCTGCATCCATTTGCTATCAGCCATCCATGCAGTTGTAATAAACAGGCTGGCAAGGCTACGTATGCTATTCAGGCGTTAATATGAAGTGCATCCTGTCATTATAGTAAGATTACAATTCATTTGAAATATTTTCTAATAAAATATAGATTGGAGTGTACACATGCCTTGCCGCTATCGAAGCGCTATCTAACTGGTTCATCAACTGAAGTATCTCTGCTTTATGGACGTTCAACACATTATCCAGGGTGCCGATGGTAATAATCTCCCGTTCCCTGAGCTGTTCAATGGTTCGTTCTACATTAATCGGGCTGAGGGCCAAAGCACGTATTTCCGGGTTTTCGTCCTGTGCCCGCTGAACGCTCTCCCGCAGGTTGGGAAAAATAGTGTAATCACGAACATAATCTCTTATTGATCCCTCATCAATTATTTTGTTATTATTATTCATCGCCTTTTTTTATAAATATAAAAACAAACCACGTATTTAAATAGTTTATTTAGTGCTGTTGATCAGCCGATAAATCCTACTTCGATTTAATCAGAATGAACTGAAACATTTTTCTGATGGCCTGCATTCAGAAAATTGATTAAATTGAATTTCATTTCAACTTCATTTATGAAAAAATTAATACCGGTATTATTATTAAGCTGCTTTCTTCTTCCTGCAAAGGCACAAAACCAACCTGGGAAAACAGCTACCCCGGATCCCAATAAAAAATTACAAGTGGTTGAAGCATCCTGCGGTCAATGTAAACTGGGCCTGCCCGGCAAAAGCTGCGACCTGGCGGTCCGTATTGATGATAAGTCATATTTTGTAGATGGCACCGATATCAATTCGCATGGTGATGCACATGCGAAAGATGGTTTTTGTGAATCGATCAGGAAGGCTGAAGTTCAGGGAACAATTATTAATAACCGGTTTAAAGCCACCTATTTTAAACTCGTAAGCAAACCGGTTATTGCCCAACCAAAAAAAGTTAATACACGATAGGTAGTTTATCTTGAATGGAGGTGGGCCGGTTATAAAAACTATTTACAAAAAGGCCGTATGCCGGCAATGCAGACCATGGCGTTGATCAACATTCTTAAAGACTCTGCCATAGCTTGCTTTGCCATCACATCCCAGCAGGTGCAATTCATCAGCATCTACACCTTGAAAACAGTGATTAAAAGAATGACGTGTTTCCTGGAATGAATCATTAATAGATAGGTCAGTAGGAAACGTTCAGGTAACGTGAACTACGTATCGTTTCCTAATGGGAAAAGCGTTCCATGAGTAGGCAATACCAGGTAACTTTCTAGCGATGCTATTCATTCGAACAGGCACTAAAATAAAAGTTCATCCGGAATCTGCCGGATGAACTTTTTAATTGGTACAATATTATTATTCCTGGCTATTTCTTTAACCGCTGATATATCTCCACCCCCTTATCTCCATTAGTTTCGGTAATCGTTTGTTTAAATTCATCTGCCCCTGTTAACTCAATATCAATGTCAAAATCTTTACCCTTAATTATATAATAAGTTGATGCATTCACATGTTCTTTTACTTTGTTCGTCCCGTTCATTGCGAATGTACCATACCGGCGTGCAATTTATTCGTTCAATCCGCCCAGGTATGCCCGAATATAAAGTACCCGGCAAAATATGTTTTAAATTGTGATGCTTTATTTTCGGTAGTATCCTTGCCTTGTATCCAAAAGGATTTCATTTGTTTCCATGCTCCATCCAATGGTGATTTCTCTGGTGTACCTACAGTTTCATATTCTTCACCGGCCAGGACTTCTCATCTGCCGGGAGGCAGGAGATTTGTCTTTCAAATGTCGGAATGACCGGGCACATATCAGGGCGCTAATCTTTCCGTTTTCCATAAGCCCCCGTCCAATTGGGTATACAATATCCGGTCATGCATCCTACTCGGGCGGCCCTGCCAAAACTCAATGCGGACAGGCTTTACCCTGTAACCGCCCCAATGCGGTGGTTTGGGTATCTGGCCATGTTTAAACCTTTCTGCATAATATTGAAATGTTTCCTTCAGCATGGCTTTGCCTGCCACCACCATGCTTTGCGGAGAGGCCCATGCACCTATTTTACTTCCTTCGGGGCGGCTGTCGAAATAATCAATGCTCTCCTTTACTGAAATTTTTTCAGCCACCCCATTAATGCGTACCTGCCTTTCCAGTTCTTTCCAGAAAAACAGTAAACAGCAATTACTATTCAGCTCAAGCTGTTGGCTTTTTGCACTGTTGTAATTGGTAAAAAAAACATACCCTTTTTCATCCACTGCTTTCAACAATACAGTTCTTGCATCCGGCATTCCATCACTGCCGGTGGTGGCCAGTGTCATTGCATTCATTTCTTCTATTTTCGATTGGGTAGCTTCCTGCCACCATTTTTCAAATTGTATAATGGGTGACTCTGCTACATCTTCTTCATTGAGCGCATGGAGTGTATAGTCTTTGCGGAGCTGCGAGAGTTCTTCGGGTTTCATATTGGTGTTACTATTTTATTTACCAAAGATAACCCACTTGTAAGAGTGGCATTAGTTTCGGGTGTATTTAAAATTAAACCTACTGGAATTCAACAAGAAAATAATCAAACCCGATAGCCATACCTGGGTAATAGTTAACGACGGGTCTAAAATTGAAAAAGGAAACAGGTGTTAAACATCGGCCATTCAATGATGACTGGAAATAAACTTATGCCATGCCTTCTGTATGCTTTTTAAAATTATCCAGTATAGCTTGCCAGCCTAACAGTTGCAACAATATTGAATTCATATTGTCTGCTTTAAAACTTTCCACCACTTTAGTACTGTCTTCGCCGGGGGTAAAAGTTACCGTTACTTTCCTATCATCATCAAGGGTGTATTCAAGGTATTCATCTTGCCTGACGACATCGTAGGTTCCTCCAAAATCAAAACCCATACTTCCGTCCCTGGCTTCCATCCAGGCAACAAACCTGCCACCTGGCCTTAAGTCATTCTCGGCACGGGGAGTATGCCAATCATCAGATGCATTGTTCCATTGAATGATGTGTTCGGGCTTTGTCCAGCATTCCCAAACTTTTGCAACCGGGGGCATTAATGATAGTTTCTACTGTAATGATGGTTTTTGCTATTGTTTCCGTTATGTATGAAATTTTTATGGTGATGAAGTTGTGTTTAACAATACAAACATCCAACAATTGTGCAAGATAAATACAGTGCAAAAACGACAATTAAAAGGGGGTTTGCGACAGCATTTTGTTTATGATGCACGGGACAGTTTACGTTGTATCAACCGTTATTATAAAATAAAAAATGACTCATTGGTTCTTGTTTTTGAGGTTTCAGCTTGCATCCATAAAAATGAATCCGTAACTTGTTACACTAAATTATTTTATTATGGCACTCAATGCGTACCTCAAATTAAAGGGGCAAAAACAAGGCGAGATAAAAGGAAGCGTAATTCAAAAAGGTCGGGAAGGAAAAATCATGGTGATTGCGGTTAGCCATGAAATTGTTTCACCACGGGATGCGGCTTCTGGATTACCCACCGGCAAACGACAGCACAAACCTTTTGTAATAACCAAACAGGTTGATAAGAGTTCACCATTGCTGTTCAACGCCCTGGTGAATAATGAAAATATCAGCAGTTGGGAGCTACAGTTTTTTGCCCCTAAAATACAAGGGTCAGCAGGCACCGGTGTTGAAATAAATCATTATACCATTACATTAACCAACGCCAGGGTTGTAGAAATTAAAACCATCATGCTCAACAATAAAAACCCGGACCTGGTAAAATATGCCGAGTATGAAGAGATACAGTTTTCCTACCAAAAAATAGTATGGACCTGGACGGATGGAGCCATTACATCTTCCGACGATTGGGTATAATTCCGGGTTTATTGATGCAAAAGTGTAGTGCCAACTTTGATATGTTAGAGACGAGTTCAAAATCCGAAAGCGAATGGATTTGGAATGCAACCTCCCTCATCCAATTCTTGCCTAACCTGGTTAGTTCATTGCTTTATAACAGGAGGCTTTAACCATTCAATCATCTTTATAAACCGGCAACCGATATGAGCCCGGGATTAGCTCGCGGCGTCATTAAAGTAAATTTATCCTGAGTCATATTGTTCAGGGCTTCAAATCATTTTGCCTGCAACCATTATAAACCTAACTTAGGCGCAACAAAATAATTATGATAGAAAAGCTCTTACTCGCCTGCCTGTTCTTTCCGGTAATGATCATGGCACAACATACTGACAAAAAATTACAACGACAGGTGGAAGACCTTGTGAAAGGCTTTAACGGGGATATCGGAATTTATGTTCATGACCTGAAACACAATAAGATTGTTACCATCAATGCCGATACCATTTTTCCCACTGCCAGTATTGTGAAGATCCCCATTCTTATTGGTATAATGGATCAACTGTATAAAAATAACCTGCAGTATCACCAGCAACTCACTTACCGCGATTCGTTATATTATGCCGGAGAAGATATCCTTGGCTCATTTAAAAATGGAGAAAAAATTGAATTGAGCAAGGTGATGATGCTGATGCTGACCACCAGCGACAATACCGCCAGCCTTTGGTTGCAATCACTCGCAGGCGGAGGAGCAAGGATCAATCAGATACTAGACAGCCTTGGTTTTAAATCAACCAGGGTAAACAGCCGCACACCGGGAAGAGAAAGCAACCGGTCGGTTTATGGCTGGGGACAAACTACACCCCGCGAAATGGGAACCCTGGTGGCAAAAATTGTAAACAGGGAAATGCTCAATACCGTTTCCAGCGAAAAAATGCTGCGCTTGCTTAGCCGGCAATACTGGGACGAAGAAGCCATGAGCGAAATACCGCCCGGTGTTTTTGTAGCCGATAAAAATGGGGCGGTGGATGCAAGCCGCAGTGAAGTAATGTATGTGAATGGCAAAAAGAATCCCTATATATTGAGCGTGTTTACCAAAAATAATAAAGATACCAGTTGGGCCAAAAGCAATGAAGTCTGGGTACTCACCCGCAAATTATCCGCACTGCTTTGGAACTACTTTAACCCGGGTTACGGCTGGACCTCGGCCGGTCAGTAAAACAGCGATTACTTTCAACCCCAGCCGGTGCTGAGCCGGTGCTGGTGTCCTCACAAACCACTTGCGGCAGCGATAATTTTGAAGGCACCAATAAACCTCCATCCATCATTCCCATTACAATTCCAGCCAGGCATCTTTCACCTCAGGCCCCAATCAATCCGGATAAATAACGGTATCACTGTTGCAAACCGTTCCATCAAACACTGTTTGAAAAATACCCTGCAACACTAAATCCCTTATATTCGTACGGCTGTTTATCTTAATACAAAACCATTATGCCGGCATTGCAAAAGAGACAAAATTATATTTCCTGGGATGAGTATTTTATGGGGGTGGCATTGCTAAGCGCCTGCCGTAGCAAGGATCCCAGCACACAGGTGGGCGCCTGCATCGTGAATGATAAGAATAAAATTGTGGGAGCCGGGTACAACGGGCTGCCAACCGGTTGTGATGATGATGAATTTCCCTGGGAAAAACAAGGCGATTTTATGCATACAAAATATCCCTTTATCTGCCATGCCGAGCTCAATGCCATTTTAAATAATATCGGAATGGATTTGAAGGGATGCAAAATTTACACCGCCCTTTTCCCCTGCAATGAATGTACAAAAGCCATCATACAATCGGGCATTACAGAAGTAATTTATTTATCGGATAAGTATGCTGATACGGATACCGCTAAAGCATCCCGCCTGATGTTGCAAAAGGCCGGTATAGCCTGCCGGAAAGTAAGTTCCGGTATCAGCAGCCTGGTGTTGTCTTTTAACGAGAAGGATGTTTAATGTGGATGATCCGGCGGGAAAGATATATGCTCCCCCTTTTATTTTTCTTTCGTCCATACCCTGAAACCTTTAAAATAACTGCTTCCCCAATATTGATACCTGGGTATCAAATATTGCTCCAGCCGTCTTACAAAATCAGGATAATTTTTTGTTTTACTCCACAGGTTTTCGCTGAGGGCGGTCATCCTTGGTAGAACCATATAGTCCACTTTTGTTGTGCTACCCATATATTCCGTCCATACATTGGCCTGTCCGCCGATAATCTTATGGGCCAGGTTGGCTTTGCGGATGGCCGCAGGAATTACCTCGTAATTGTACACGGCATCCATGCTGTTGTACCCGGCAATGGCCAGGCTGTCGTTTGGGTCTTTTGACTGGAAATGATCAAAATAAAAAGGCTTGCCCGGCGTCATAATGATGTCAAAACCTTTTTTAGCCGATGCGATGGCCTGCTTCTCATCTGCCCAGTTCATGATGAGTGTTTTGGTATCCAGGTCACCTTCCGCTATTTCGTGCCAGCCAATTGCTTTCCGGTTGAGCTGCTTCAGGTAGGTGGCGATGTATTCTATAAAATAGGTTTCCAATGCTTTCTCGTTTTTAATATTATTACGACGCATAAACTGTTGGGTGGCAGGATCCTGTTTCCACCATATCTTGCTGCATTCATCTCCGCCCACATGAATATAGGTAGAAGGAAACAACTCTGTCAGTTCCTTAAAAACATCCTTCAAAAACTGAAAAGTAAAATCGTTGGGTGCCAATACATTGTTTTGCCGGTTGTACATTCCCCAGGTAGTAGCCACGTTCCAGGTAGTATCTGGCTTTGTACTTAGTTGGGGATAGGCAGCAATGGCGGCCCTGCTGTGTCCCGGAATATCCAGTTCGGGAATAATGGTAATGCCACGCACATTGGCATAAGCTACTACATCTCTTATTTCGGTTTTAGTATAATAACCGCCATACCGCTGACCATCATAACGGGCAGGGGCATCTTTAAAATGACCAATCAGGGTAGAGTCCCGCCAGGATGCAATGGCATTCAGTTTAGGGTAACTACTTGTTTCAAAGCGCCAGCCCTGGTCGTCGGTTAAATGCCAGTGAAAAGTATTGAACTTGTGAAAAGTGAGGTAGTCAATGTATTTTTTGATATAAGCCACCGGGAAAAAATGCCTCACCACATCCAGATGCATACCACGGTAGCTAAACTGCGGGTAATCTGAAATGGCTACAGCAGGTACCGTAACAGTTGATTGTGGAGTGAATGGAATTAATTGTAACAAGGTTTGTATGGCATTTACAAATCCCCGGGTATCTTTTGCAGTGATCAACACCCTGTTGTTACCGCTTTTTAGCTGGTACATTTCTGTCCTGGTAATGGCTACCGCGTCATAGTGCAACACAATGCCGGCAACGGGGAGATTGTTATTAAGCGAACGCTCCCGCAGTGTAAGTGTAATCCCGGTTTGCTGTTGCAACTGATTGCTGAGGAAGGCCGCCTGTGCCTCAAACCCTTTATCGTAATGCAATACGGTACGGGCATTGAGAGCTACTGCCGCCGATTTAATGGCAGCAATTTGTACAGGTGCAGGGATGATGTTATTCTTATACTGGGCAATTGACTGATTCAATATTAAGAAAAAGCTGATGGAAGATAGAATGCGGTTCCTGGTCATGACGATTGAAATCTTGTAATTCGGAAAATGAATTGCTTATTACCTCTAAGGTAAGGTTTAGATTTCTTTTATGCCTGCTGGCTTCGTCAATGGCAGCAGAAAGAAATGTTATTTTACGGATGAGCAGCTTTTACAAGCCAGTTAAATGGAAATGTATCTATTTACTAACATACGGCTAGGCTTTTGCAAAATCATTTACAGAAGTGAGCAAGATCGGAAAAAGATCAAGTGTGCTTTTCATATTAATTTCACTTCCATTCGCAACGCCTAACATCAATGCGACAAAGGATTCGCTTAATGAGTCTCCTGCACTATCCTTTTGTGCTCTCAGGGCTTCTTCAGGTACAAACTGAAGTTCAAACTTTTGTCCCCGGGGCAGTTTCAAAAATATTCACCACTTCAAGCGGGCTCAAAGATGATGGCCCCCCCCAATTCAATCACGCTGTTCTAAGCGCCGGAATTATCCAATACTGCTACCGCAAATGAAGCCACGTCTTTTATCGCTATCCAGGAGATCCCTTTCGTTCCTTCCCCGTAAATGGTCGCTTTGGCATTTAGATAATCAAAGCCTACCGCAGGACTGAGCCATATATCCATAAAATAAGTTGGCTGTAAAATGGTATAATTTAAACCACAATCAGCAAGATGCTGTTCTACTTTTCGCTTGGCATTTTGCAGCGGAAACTGGCCCGGCATGGCACAAAATGAAACATACACAAACTGGCCGACGTTTGCAGCTACGGCAGCATCAATCAAATTAATTTGTCCTTCATCATCCACTGTTTCAATAGAATCGCCTTCCTGCCTTGAAAAGGTGGACGAAACAGTTGAAATAATGGTTCCTACCCCCTGTAAAGCATTTTCCAATGAAACCTTATCTTTCAGATCGCCTAGTACAATTTCAACACCCAACTCATTTAATTGAGCTACTTTTTTTTGAATCTGATTGGTCACGAACCAACCCTCTAACCCATTTATTTTTCGCAATTAACTGGCGGCAAATTTTGGAACCTAAAAAAACCTGTAGCACCAGCCACAAGTACTGTTAAAGTATTGTTTGAATTGCTCATGTTGTATGGTTATTGTTAGTTAAGTAATATACGATCTGTTTTATAAACTTGACGGTAAAAAAATCCTTTACCCGTTTGCACATACAGCGACCTGATGCGAAATTATAAAAGATTTTAAAGTTATGTAAGACAGGTCTCCTGCTTACACATCAGCTTGTGAGTGCAGCTTCCAGGGAAAAGTGGCTGAACTATTTAATACACTTTACGAACTTTCAACACCTTTTTCAGGTCCTTATCAATATAAAATTCTTCTTCAATTTTTTTCTCCAATCCCGCTTTGTCTTTTAAGATATAAGCGTGCGACATCTTAAACAATTTTTCCGGTGTGTAGCTTTGCTTTCCCGTGGCGTTTCTTTCACCTTTGGCCCGGATACTATCCTTCAATTCCTGTAGCCTGCTGTTGTAGTTACCGGCAGATGAAGCAAGTTTATTTTCTTTTACCATTAACTCCAGTGAAGCAATGGAATCATTCCAATCTTTGATGGCTTTTGAATTGGCAACATACTGGTCGGTTTCCTCGTACGGTAAAGAGGCAGAACCCAGGGCACCAAAATTTACGGATTCATAATCCTTAAAATCGGGCAGGGTAGTTTTTAATTTTTCGGTGATTAAATCCTTTATAATTTCTTCATTGGATTTTGGGCCACATCCTACAAATGCGATGCACAACAGCAACCATACTATTTTCATACAATAAATTTTCAACTAAATTATAACAAGTATTTCACTCATCAAAGGATATGTGAAAAGGGCGGGTTTGAATGTTCATCGGTACTTGTTTGCGTTCATTTTCAGATTCGAACACTAAATTTATATTGACATTTTTTTGCGCCCGGGCACCACAGGCGCAGTACTCCCGTTTTTATTTATCATACTCCTCTATCCACGAAAATTTTCTTTGATAAATTGTATGTTTATTTTTTTGTATAAAATTCAAAAAAGCTTTTGCTACCTCTGACATTTTTTTTTGCTTTAACCATATCAATCTCCAGTTTTCCGTCAATGGCAAACCTTTTACAGGAATAATTTTTATCTCCTTTTGTTTTAATTCATTTTTAATACTTAAAATTGATTGTATCGAAAAGCCAAGGTCGGCCATCACGGCTTGTTTTACCGCTTCGCTGGAAGTTAATTCCAGCTTCACATGCGGAACAATATTGGCTTTCTCAAAATAACGCTGCATGGTAACCCTGGTTCCCGAACCTTCTTCCCGGTAAATTAGTGGTATGCTATCGAATACAGCTTTACTTGATTGTTGTTTAATTTTAATTTCGGTATCAACAGCGCAGGTTAAAAATAATTTATTGGGAACTAAAATTTCCTGCTGAATATTCAGTGTCTCCGGCAGAACGGATACCAATGAAAAATCAACCTCATTATGCTCCAGACTTTTGATAACTTTTGTTTTGTTGGTTACATCCATCAATAAATCTATGTTAGGATTGGCCCTTAAAAAATCTTTCAGATAATAGGGCATTACATATTTACCAGTAGACACCACCGATAATTTAAGTCTTCCTGAAAGTATTCCTTTAAAGTTTTGCGTTTGGTAATTAATGGAGGCAACTTCTTTTAAAATCCTGTCTGCAATCTGGTACAATTCCCTGCCAAAATCGGTTACATATAATTTTCTGCCAACTATCTCTGTTAATGAAATATCAAACTGTGCCTGCAAGTTTTTAATTTGTATGGATACAGCAGGTTGCGTCATGTGCAATTCTTCCGAGGCCTTGGTAATGCTTTGGTTTTGTACCACTATCATAAAAACTTTCATTTGCTGCAATGTGAAATTCATAAAAATAATTTATGGTTTATATAATAAAGATAAATGAAAGTATATGAATAAAGAACCGCAATTTTGTTTTATAAAAATATTTAACAATGACAAAAATTACAGTTGCAAAAGGAGATGGCATAGGGCCGGAAATTATGGATGCCACATTAAAAATTATTCTGGCAGCAGGCGCAGCTATTGAAGTAGAAGAAATTGAGGTGGGAGAGAGAGTTTACCTGGCAGGCAACCTTGCTGGTATTGCCAAAGAATCATGGAATGTAATACGAAGGAACAAGATTTTTCTGAAAGCCCCCATTACTACGCCACAGGGTGGTGGTTACAAAAGCCTGAATGTAACTACCCGCAAGTTTTTAGGATTGTATTCCAATGTTCGGCCCTGTATGAGCCTTCACCCTTTTGTAAAAACAAAACATCCACAAATGGATATTGTAATTATAAGGGAAAATGAGGAAGACCTGTATGCAGGCATTGAGCACCAGCAAACAGATGAAGTAGTGCAGTGTTTAAAATTGATAAGCCGCCCCGGCTGCGAAAAAATAGTACGGTATGCTTTTGAATATGCAAAACAGTATGGCCGTAAAAAAGTAACCTGCTTTACAAAGGATAACATCATGAAACAAACAGACGGCCTGTTTCACCAGGTGTTTGATGAGATAGCCAAGGAATATCCGGCCATAGAAAATGAACATTGGATAATTGATATTGGCGCAGCAAAAATGGCTGATACCCCGGAGATTTTTGATGTGATTGTGATGCCGAATTTATATGGCGATGTATTGTCTGACATAGCTGCACAAATCACCGGCTCGGTCGGGTTGGCTGGCTCTGCTAATATTGGTGAACAATGCGCTATGTTTGAAGCAATACATGGATCGGCACCAAGAGTAGCAAATCAAAACAGGGCAAACCCATCAGGGCTGCTACAAGGAGCAGTGATGATGCTGAACCACATTGGCCAGGGAACAATCGCAGAAAAAGTACAGAACGCCTGGCTTAAAACAATTGAGGATGGGATTCATACTTATGATGTTTATAAGGAAGGTATCAGTAAACAAAAAGTAGGTACCAAAGAATTTGCCGAAGCAGTGATTAATAACCTGGGGCAACATCCTTCCATTTTAAAATCAGTTCGGTTTGACAAGAATTCTGCTTTGATACTTCCTACATATCAAAGAAAAGAATCAAAACATAAAGAACTGGCTGGTGTAGATGTTTTTGTACACTGGAAAGGAACTGATCCTGATGTACTGGCGCGTATCATCGGGGAATTAAACAGTGAAGACGCTAACCTTACGATGATTACCAACCGGGGAATAAAAGTTTGGCCAGAGGGTTTTGAAGAAACTTTCTGTACCGATCATTGGCGCTGCCGTTTTAAACCAGTGAATGAAAATACTTTCAATAAAAGCCATATTGTAGAACTATTGAGAAAAGCAATTGAGAAAAATATTGATACAATCAAAACAGAAAACCTTTATTCATTTGATGGCAAGCCTGCCTTTTCATTGGGCCAGGGGCAGTAAAATTACTAAAACCAAATAATATGAATATACAACTTATACAAGGGCAATTCAACACACAGGATGCTGTTGACATCCTCACACAAATGGTTAACGTAAAAATAAAATTTCATGAAAGCAAAATTAATAATGCACACAACGAGGAAGATATAAAAATGAGGGAGCGAAGAATCAAGCAATTACAGCAGCACCTCCATGAAAGCAGGATCCATATAGAAAACCAGGGCGGAATGATTAGCATAACCAGTGAACTTTCATTTAACTAAGACGAACATACAGCACAGGTTTGACCGAATTGATGGAAAATTTAGTATTAACCCAAGCCAGTAATGTTTTGAATGCGCATCTTAGCTGTAAAATCAACTATCATTCAATGGATAAATTTAAATAGGAAGAAAGAATTGATAAAGACGCTGCACATTCCGAAAAGCGCATGATAACTCTATAAAAAGTAAAGGTTTCTATATAAAAGGTTTTGATACTGCGGAACAGACAGGGTTTAATGTAAAGATTGGTGGTTTTGTAGAAAATAACAATTATTGAATAACCCCTTGTTATTAAAGTTTGAAAATGCAATAGTAAATGATAGATCATAGGAATTTATTGTACAATCGCAAGGCTTTGCTTGTTACTAAACACAACAAGGAAAAAGTTATTGTGCCACTGTTAAAAAACGGCTTTGGCTTGGATATTGAAATAGCTACCAAGGTAGATACGGATCAGTTCGGTACATTTAACGGAGATATTGAAAGACCCGATACACAATACAATACGGCAAAATTAAAAATCTTAAAAGCTTTTGAACTGTATCCCGAAACAGAGATTGCCATTGCCAGCGAGGGTGCCTTTAATCCTCATCCTGACTGCCCTTTTATTCCTTTAAACACAGAAGTTGTGCTGCTGATTGATAGAAAAAACCAGCTAGAAATATCCGGAAAATATTTGTCGCTTGCAGCAAGTGTTAAAGAGGGAACGGTATCATCTATACAAGAGGCCTGGAACCTGGCTACAATAATAGGTTTCCCGGAATGTGGTGTAGTACTGAAAGCAGGGAAAAACGAAAACAATAAACCTTATATTTTTAAGGATGCAACAACAACATCCGGCCTGGAAGCTGCCTTGCTTTATTTTTTTAATATTTCATCCAATGGAAAAATTGAAATGCAGACAGATATGAGGGCGCATTGCAATCCTTTTCGTATGGAAAATATCAGGCTTGCTACCGTTGAACTTATCAAAAACATTCAATCTGTTTGCCCTCAATGTAATACCCCTGGCTTTGATGTGAAAGAAGTTATCAAAGGGCTTCCCTGCTCCTTATGCAACGCCCCTACCAGAAGTACATTATCCTATATCTATGAATGTAAAAAATGTAGCCACACAGAGGAAAAATTCTATCCCAAAGGTAAACAAAAGGAAGATCCCGGTTCCTGTGACTGGTGTAACCCATAAATTAATATGACTTCATATAAAACTGAAATAGGAACGGATATTCATAAAGCAGTTGATCTGCTGACTAGCGGCGAGTTGGTAGCAATACCTACAGAAACTGTTTATGGACTTGCAGGTAACGCATTTAGTTCTACGGTAATAAAAAAAATATTTGAAGTTAAAAACAGGCCCTTCACCAACCCACTGATTGTGCATATTGCCAGTGCAGATAAATTATCTTCCATCGTAAAACAAGTTCCTGGTATTGCTTTACAATTGCTTCATACTTTTAGTCCCGGGCCATTAACATTGATACTGCCAAAAAAAGATATTGTCCCTGATTGTGTTACTGCTCATTCATCGCAGGTTGCAGTTCGCATTCCAAATCATAGATTATGTATTGAACTATTGAACATGCTTCCATTTCCATTAGCTGCTCCCAGTGCCAACAAGTTTACCAGCATAAGCCCCACCAATCCGAATCATGTAATGAATCAACTGTCTGGGGCCATTCCATACATTTTAGATGGTGGTTTTTGCGATAAAGGAATTGAGTCTACCATCGTAGGTTTTGAAAATGACACCATTATGGTATATCGCTTAGGCGCAATAACTATTGAGCAATTGCAGGAAATTCATCCCAATATCAGGCTGGTCAAAGATAATAGGGTAATCCATAGTCCGGGAATGATGAAACATCACTATGCACCTAAAACGCCGCTATTTTTAACAGAAAATGTAGCCGACACCATTCAATCATTTAATACTAAGAAAATTGCTGTCTTGTATTTCAAACAGCCTGCTGTAGAATGTGCGGCTGCCTGTAAACAAGTGCTTAGTATAAACGGCAACCTTCAGGAAGCTGCCGCCAACTTATATAAAACCTTGTATGAACTGGATAAACTACAACCGGATATTATCATTGCTGAACGATTACCGGATATTGGTTTAGGACAATCTATCAATGACCGTTTAAAAAGAGCCACTGCAAAATGAGCCAACAACCATTACTGATAAAAGAAGCATCTATAGTAAATGAGGGCAACACTTTTATAGCAGATGTATTAATTGAAGAAGGTACCATTGTACAAATAGGGACGATATCAGGCAATGAAAATTGTGAAACTATAAATGCGAAAGGGCTTTACCTTTTACCGGGGGTTATAGATGCACATGTTCATTTTAGAGAACCAGGTTTAACGCATAAGGGAGATTTATATTCAGAATCCCGTGCAGCAATAGCCGGTGGCGTTACTTCCTTTATTGAAATGCCCAATACTGTTCCCAATGTTTTAACGCAGGAAATTGCGGCAGATAAGTTTAAAAGGGCAGCGCAAGATTCTTTTGCAAATTATTCCTTTTACATGGGGATAAATACATTGAACTGGGAGGAGGCTGTTAAAACTGACCCTGCCAAAATTTGTGCACTAACGGATGATGGCCTCTACTTTTCCGGGTGCGATCAATTGCTGGTTTCTCATCCGGATTATATGGAAAAAGTTTTTCGGGAGTGCCCGATGCGTATTGCTATTCATAGTGAAGATGAGGAAATCATTAATGTCCGGCTTCGCCTGGCTAAAGAAAAATATGGCGACAATATTCCGGTGGAATGGCACCCTAAAATAAGAACAGCCGAAGCCTGCGTAAGCGCTACAAAAAGAGCGATAGCGGTTGCCAAAAAATATAATACCCGCTTGCACATATTACATATATCTACTGCTAAAGAAGCAGCTCTTTTTGACAATAATTTTTCCTTAAATGAAAAAAAAATTACAGCAGAAGTGTGTGTGCATCATTTATGGTTTTGCGATCAGGATTATAAAACCCTGGGTTCAAAGATTAAATGGAACCCTGCCATAAAAACCGCTGCTGATAGAGAAGGATTGTTACAGGCACTTATTGAGGATAAAATCGATGTAGTGAGCACTGATCATGCTCCTCACCTGCTGCAAGAAAAATTAATGAACTATGAAAAAGCACCCGGTGGGGCACCAATGGTGCAGCATTCACTTGTTGCTATGTTGGAGTTGGTTCACAATAAAAGAATTTCATTGGAGAAAGTAGTGCAAAAAATGACACACAATGTCGCCGAATTATTTGGTATCGAAGAGCGGGGTTTTATCCGGGAGGGCTACAAAGCAGATCTCGTATTGGTTGATTTGAATGCACCCTGGAAAGTAACTCTATCAAACATTTTGTATAAATGCGGCTGGTCGCCTTTTGAAGGGATGTTATTTCATTCAAAAGTGATAAAAACGATTGTTAATGGATATGTTGTTTGTGATAATGGAATATTATCGGATAAAAGAACGGGGCAAGCTTTAAAGTTTCGAATAGTATGAACTATAATAATCTTTTAAACAGGATTGTTGATGAGTTGTGCAAACTGAATCATCAAAATAAGTTAATTGAAAATACAACCAATCATTGTTTTTTTATTATAAAGGAAGCGCCTCTTAAAGACTATATTCAAAACAGAAATAGATATTATATCGGCCGTATTTTTTTTTCAATAAAATGAATAAACTTCAAATATCATTACCAATTTTAGTTAGCCTGTTTCTATTGCTGATAGGGCTTTTCCTCTCTTTCTTTGTGGTGGATATTATTAATGCCCACCTGGTAAGCGCCGTGACAATAATCACGGGGCTTAATCTTTTTCGGCTATTATCAAACAAAAATAAAAATTAAAACAAAAATCATGAAAGCAAAACAACCCATTAAGTTAATTGAAGGGAATTTCAGCCCTGAAGACGCAAAAGTAATATTAGTAGAATTGATAAATCATAAAATACATTTTCATTCCCTAAAAAACTTTAGCTCCGAAGAACGCTTTGGTAAACCGGAAGAAGGGGCACAAAAAAGAATAGAGGAATTGAAAGAATCAAGAGAAGAAATCATTTTATTAATCCAGCAAGCTGTAGATAATAATACCAATCTAAGAATCGAATCATCTATTTTCATTTCTTTTGAAGCATAGTATTAAAATTTTTGAAATAGCCGTATGCTGGAAGGAAAGAAATTATCTCCAGTAAATTATTTATTAACCCACAGGCGCAGGACTCCCGTCCTGTGTCTTCCTTTTTACTAATCTTAACATACAACCAATACCAGGTCTGTTCTACAAATCCTGACGTTACAGTATTCCAATGAAGGTAATTTGATCGATGTTTGTAGTGTATTTTAACAGTGGCAGTAGTAGCAACTTGGACATAGGACTGGAGTTCTGCGCCTGACGGGGGCACAACGATATTAAAACCACGCTGCGCTATATGCAAGTGATTAACCAAAACGCCAGTAATCTTCATAGCTATCGGGAGAAAGCCCACTGGAATAAAGTAATGCGAAAAAGGGGGCTATAAAAAACTGCCAATTTAAATATTCCTTTGCGGACATATTTAAAAAGTGCAAGTTTTTAAAACTTGCCGTTTTCGATATTTTTTTCTGTATAACTTTAACCATCAAACTTATAAGTGCGGATTGGAAATTTGGGTACGGCCGAAACATGCGCATATTTTTGAGTTAATTGCAAGTTCTTTTTTGCGACCGAACATATTTTCGACATTGACTTTCAATTGAACTTTTGTTGTGGTTGGACAGCAGTTCCCTGACGGATTTTTTTGTTCCAAAAAAGCAAAAAAAAACCAGCAATTAACAAGCGGTTTTGCTAAAGTTTGGCAGGACATTGTTATTTCGGCTTCACCTACAATTTGGCTTTGGTTGGGGGTTGGACTCGTTC
>Ga0209181_10000508_pt1 | contig 72560 bp, 57 predicted proteins | sample MAT05_FD_187208 | JGI IMG/M metagenome (GOLD analysis project Ga0209181, IMG submission 187208) | Freshwater microbial communities from Lake Fryxell liftoff mats and glacier meltwater in Antarctica - MAT-05 (SPAdes) (version 2) | ecosystem: Environmental > Aquatic > Freshwater > Ice > Liftoff... | reverse complement strand
CTGTCTCACGACGTTCTGAACCCAGCTCGCGTGCCACTTTAATGGGCGAACAGCCCAACCCTTGGGACCTTCTCCAGCCCCAGGATGTGACGAGCCGACATCGAGGTGCCAAACCTCCCCGTCGATGTGAGCTCTTGGGGGAGATCAGCCTGTTATCCCCAGCGTACCTTTTATCCTATGAGCGATGGCCCTTCCATTCAGAACCACCGGATCACTATATCCGTCTTTCGACCCTGCTCGACTTGTGGGTCTTACAGTCAAGCATCTTTATGCTATTGCACTCTACGCACGATTACCGACCGTGCTGAAGATACCTTTGAAAGCCTCCGATACAATTTCGGAGGCGACCACCCCAGTCAAACTACCCACCATGCAATGTCTCCCGCTTAGCGGGATTAGATTTCAATTAAATGAAGGGTGGTATTTCACCAGTGACTCCACAACGCCTAGCGACGCCGCTTCAAAGTCTCCCACCTATCCTACACATCATTTAACCAAAACCAATGCAAAGCTATAGTGAAGGTGCATGGGGTCTTTCCGTCCCGTTGCGGTTAACCGGCATCTTCACCGATACTACAATTTCACCGAGCTCGTGGTTGAGACAGCGTCCAGATCGTTACACCATTCGTGCAGGTCGGAACTTACCCGACAAGGAATTTCGCTACCTTAGGACCGTTATAGTTACGGCCGCCGTTTACTGGGGCTTCGATTCAGAGCTTCGGCTTGCGCCTAACCCCCCCTCTTAACCTTCCAGCACCGGGCAGGTGTCAAGACCTATACATCAACTTTCGTTTTAGCAGATCTATGTGTTTTTGCTAAACAGTCGCCTGGACCATTTCTCTGCGGCTCATATAAATATGAGCTCCCCTTATCCCGAAGTTACAGGGTTAATTTGCCGAGTTCCTTAACCACGATTCACTCGAGCGCCTCAGGATTCTCTCCTTGTCTACCTGTGTCGGTTTGCGGTACGGGCTAATGTTGGAGCTTTTCTTGGAAGAGCTTTCATAGCTTCGCTTCGCCCGAGGGCTATGCTCAACGTACATTTCCGTCAGTACGTAACTACTACAACTCTCCGTCCCTCTCAACTGGTGCAGGAATATTAACCTGCTTGCCATCGACTTTCCTAAATCGGTTCGCCTTAGGACCCGACTAACCCTGATCTGATTAACATTGATCAGGAAACCTTAGACTATCGGCGTGCGGATTTTTCATCCGCATTATCGTTACTTATGCCTACATTTGCTTTTCCATAATCTCCAGCACGACTCATGTCGCACCTTCACTGATGATGGAATGCTCCCCTACCACGTGTATTACTACACATCCATAGCTTCGGTACTATTCTTATGCCCGTTTATTATTCACGCCCAACCGCTCGACTAGTGAGCTGTTACGCACTCTTTAAATGAATGGCTGCTTCCAAGCAAACATCCTAGCTGTCAGTGCAGTTGGACCGCATTAGTTCAACTTAGAATAGATTTAGGGACCTTAGCTGATGGTCTGGGTTCTTTCCCTCTCGCCCCGTGACCTTAGCACCCCGGGGCTCACTGCCAGGAAACATTTTATAGTATTCGGAGTTTATCTGAGTTCGGTAGGATTTGACTCCCCCTTGCCCAATTAGTAGCTCTACCTCTATAAAACTTATACCTGACGCTGTTCCTAAAAACATTTCGGGGAGTACGAGCTATCTCTCAGTTTGATTAGCCTTTCACCCCTACCCACAAGTCATCCAAATACTTTTCAACGTAAACTGGTTCGGACCTCCATTACCTGTTACGGCAACTTCATCCTGCTCATGGGTAGATCACAAAGTTTCGCGTCTACACCTACTGACTTGTCGCCCTATTCAGACTCGCTTTCGCTACGACTGCCCACGTGACGTGGTTAATCTTGCCAGTAAGTAGTAACTCGTAGGCTCATTATGCAAAAGGCACGCCGTCATCTCGTACAAGTACGAGACTCCGACCGCTTGTAAGCGCATGGTTTCAGGTTCTTTTCACCTTTCTATTCGAAATACTTTTCACCTTTCCCTCACGGTACTGGTTCACTATCGGTCTCTGAGGAGTATTTAGCCTTACCAGATGGTGCTGGCAGATTCCCACAGGGCGTCTCCGACCCCGCGGTACTCAGGATACTGCTCAAACTAAACAAACTTCGATTACGGGGCTGTCACCCTCTATGGCTCACCTTCCCAAGTGATTCAACTCGATTGTTTAGTTCTAAATGCAGTCCTACAACCCCACTTATGCCGTAACATATGTGGTTTGGGCTTTTTCCCGTTCGCTCGCCGCTACTTGGGAAATCATTATTATTTTCTTTTCCTCCGCTTACTTAGATGTTTCAGTTCAGCGGGTTAGCCAAAATTGTCCCGATAAATCGGGAGGGTTTCCCCATTCGGAAATCATGGAATCAAAGGTTCTAGACACCTCCTCCATGCTTATCGCAGCCTAGCACGTCCTTCATCGCCTCTCAGAGCCTAGGCATCCACCATGCGCCCTTAGTAACTTTATGTTTTAATTTTATTTACTTCCAATATGTCAAAGAACATTTTCCACCATTGTGGAATTGCGGAGAATAACGGATTCGAACCGTAAACCTTTCCGATTATGAATCAGAACGCTCTGCCATTGAGCTATTTCTTCAAATTTTCAAAAATAATTCCTTACCGATGTAAAGAAGTTGTGGAGAATAACGGATTCGAACCGTTGACCCCCTGCGTGCAAGGCAGGTGCTCTAGCCAGCTGAGCTAATTCCCCAAATCGAGTATTAATCAATAATGGTAGTCCCGAGCAGATTTGAACTGCTGACCCCTACATTATCAGTGTAGTGCTCTAACCAACTGAGCTACGGGACTATTTTATTTACGATTTAAATTTACGATTTTAGATTTTGTATCATAACTCGTAAATCGCAAATTTTTAATCCTTTAGCTCTTTTAGTTTACACTATGAGCTCGTTTTGGGATAATATAAAGAACGATAAAAATTGAAGTTATAGAAATAGCGAGCGGTAGTAATCTTGCTCCAGAAAGGAGGTGGTCCAGCCGCACCTTCCGATACGGCTACCTTGTTACGACTTAGCCCTAGTCATCAGTATAACCCTAGGCGACTCCTTGCGGTTATCGACTTCAGGTTCTCCCGACTCCCATGGCTTGACGGGCGGTGTGTACAAGGCCCGGGAACGTATTCACCGGATCATTGCTGATATCCGATTACTAGCGATTCCAGCTTCACGAAGTCGAGTTGCAGACTTCGATCCGAACTGAGGCAGGCTTTTTGAGATTTGCATCTTATTGCTAAGTAGCTGCTCATTGTACCTGCCATTGTAGCACGTGTGTAGCCCAGGACGTAAGGGCCATGATGACTTGACGTCGTCCCCACCTTCCTCACTATTTACATAGGCAGTCTCTTTAGAGTCCCCAGCATTACCTGATGGCAACTAAAGATAGGGGTTGCGCTCGTTGCGGGACTTAACCCAACACCTCACGGCACGAGCTGACGACAGCCATGCAGCACCTAGTTTCGTGCCCCGAAGGGAAGCCACCTTTCGGCAGCGGTCACTAACTTTCAAGCCCTGGTAAGGTTCCTCGCGTATCATCGAATTAAACCACATGCTCCACCGCTTGTGCGGGCCCCCGTCAATTCCTTTGAGTTTCAACCTTGCGATCGTACTCCCCAGGTGGATTACTTAACGCTTTCGCTTAGTCGCTGACAGTGTATCGCCAACAACGAGTAATCAACGTTTAGGGCATGGACTACCAGGGTATCTAATCCTGTTTGCTCCCCATGCTTTCGTGCCTCAGCGTCAGTATCGACTTAGTAGACTGCCTTCGCAATTGGTGTTCTGTATCATATCTAAGCATTTCACCGCTACATGATACATTCCATCTACCTCAATCGAACTCAAGAAAATCAGTTTCAATGGCATTTTCACAGTTAAGCTGCAAGCTTTCACCACTGACTTAATTCTCCGCCTACGCACCCTTTAAACCCAATGAATCCGGACAACGCTTGCATCCTCCGTATTACCGCGGCTGCTGGCACGGAGTTAGCCGATGCTTATTCTTATGGTACCGTCAGCCCTCTACACGTAGAGAGGTTTCTTCCCATACAAAAGAAGTTTACAACCCATAGGGCCGTCATCCTTCACGCGGCGTGGCTGGGTCAGACTTTCGTCCATTGCCCAATATTCCCTACTGCTGCCTCCCGTAGGAGTCTGGTCCGTGTCTCAGTACCAGTGTGGGGGATCATCCTCTCAGACCCCCTATGCATCGAAGCCTTGGTGAGCCATTACCTCACCAACAAGCTAATGCACCGCATGTCCATCTTTAACCGCCGGAGCTTTGGTAAAAAAGAGATGCCTCTTCTTTACATTATGGGGTATTAATTTCGATTTCTCGAAGCTATGCCCCAGTTAAAGGCAGGTTACATACGTGTTACGCACCCGTGCGCCACTCTCATGTCAGTATTGCTACCAACAATCCCGTTCGACTTGCATGTATTAGGCCCGCCGCTAGCGTTCATCCTGAGCCAGGATCAAACTCTTCGTGTTAAAAAAGTTGTGTTGAAATTTCTCAAGAATTACTTCCCATCATTTTGAGGATGGGTACTCGCTATTTCTACAATACTTCAAAGAACTTTATTTATTCTATTGTTGGAATAAATTTCTTGTTTTTAAGGGGATGCAAAAGTAAAACTCTTTTTTCAATTAACCTAAAAGTTTTTTTAATTTTTTTTAGGGCTATTTGGCTTCCTGTTTTCCTTATTTTTAAGGGGATGCAAAAGTAGAACTCTTATTTCAATTAACCTATTAGTTTTTAAACTTTTTTTCGGTCGATTTATGATCCCTGTTTCCGTTTTTAAGGGGATGCAAAAGTAATATTTATTTTTAAATAACTAGCAAGTTTTTTTAAACTTTATAATTCTAGTTGTTTACTTTTTAATACACTTCCTTTGAACGCGGGTGCAAAAGTACAATTACATTCCAATATTCCAAATGTATCCAATGTTAATTTTGCATTATCTATTTAAGTGACTGAAATTGAGCCTAATTAATTTGACTATTCTGTTCCAATTCTTTTGCAATCCTTGTCGTCAAACCCTTTAATCGCCTCTTGATTGCTATAATTACATTAAATAAATATCAAAAAAGATTATTTAACCGAGTAATCAATACTCTAAGCTGAAATTTGTTGCTCTGATTTTTAAGAAATATTTCCTAATTCTGTAAATATTATATAGCTAATAGCATTTTTATCGTGCTAAAATGAATTTGTGGCTGTCTTGAGTTTGTTAAAAATACTTTAAGTCGCATCTAAACTTTACTTGATCAATGAAAATCTTTGTTTCCTAAAAACCTAAATACGATCTTTGACTAGAATCCATTCTTCTATTAATTATACTTTCATTCCTTGATTTGCTCATAAACAGCCTCTTCACCTCTCTGAACGCAATGCAAACCTTGCTTGTAGCTCTTTGTATTGCCTACCCGCTCACTTTTTAAGAAGGCCCTATCCTACTATTGAGTTTTTAACTTATGCAGTTTTTAAAAGCTTCAAATAAAAATGGGCTATCTTTAGAAATAGCCCATTAAATATTTACATTATATATATGTGTAGTTCATTTAACTATTCTAGTCGAATTGCAAAAGCATCTCGACTACCATCAGGCAATATGCCATCTAGCAATGCTGATCCCTTTTTACTCTCCAAAATTGTTTTTGCATCCTCTACCGAATAAACAGGCTTCTTATCAATGGCTGTGATGATAAATCCTTCGGGGATTCCCTTGTCTTTGAATGGACTTTTACCCAATTTGATCACTTTTACCCCATTCTGAATCTTGAATTTTACTTTATCTTCCTTTGTGATCGTTTCAAAAGTTGCACCTAATACGGTTCTTGTCTCCGTCTTTACAGAATTTTCAATTTCCGTTTTGCCATCTTTAGATCTCAAAACGACTTCTACTTCCTTAGAACTACCTTGACGATTAATTAAAAGTTTCACTTTTTGGCCAGGATAGTATTTGCTAATTTGCTCTTGCAAGCTTGAGGATGAATTCACTTCCACATCATTAACTTTTAAAATAATATCCCTTTTTTTTACCCCTGCCTTATCCGCGGCACTGCCTTCTACAACTTCCGGAACAAAAACACCTTTATAATCTTTAATTCCTTCTTTTTCGGCAAGTTCTGAAGTGATGTCTTGAATTCTAACACCTAAAATAGCTCTTTTTACTTCTCCATACTTTTTGATATCATCTAAAATTTTGCGAACGATATTAACTGGAACTGCAAATGAGTATCCAGCATAACTGCCGGTTTGAGATGCTATAGCGGTATTAATGCCAATTAATTCTCCACGCGTATTAACCAAAGCTCCCCCGCTATTACCTGGATTGACTGCGGCATCGGTTTGAATAAAGTTTTCAATAGCGTACTCCGTGTTTTGACGGAGCAAATTTATATTACGTCCTTTTGCACTTACAATTCCTGCTGTAACTGTAGAAGTTAAATTAAAAGGATTGCCTACAGCAATAACCCATTCACCAACTCGTATATCATCCGAATTTCCAAATGAAAGAAAAGCGAGTTCAGCTTCATCAATTTTTATCAATGCTAAATCTGTTTCCGGGTCAGTACCAACTACTTCCGCTATATATGTCCTTTTGTCATTTAATACCACTTCTACCCTTGTTGCGCCTTCAACTACATGATTATTAGTAGCTATGTATCCATCTGGTGTTATGATAACCCCCGAACCTGAAGCTTGCTGGGGTCCTTGTGGAATTGTCTTGTCATGAAAAAAATCAAAAGGATCAAAATATTGTTCTTCACCAGATTCTTTTTGCTCTGAATTTCCTCCACCGTAAGAAGTTTTAATGTGAACCACCGTGTGTACAGATTTTGCAGCAACTTCAACAAAGTTAATATCAGGAATAGAATCTACAGCTAAACCATTCGTAGCATAGGCTTGTTGGATTTCAGAAATACTTCGATGGGCGTCTCGGTTGAATAACTTATTAAGACTAAGTGCCACAATACCGCCAGCAATGGCAACAAAAAAAACAATGAGGAGCTTTTTAAAATTATTCTTTGTCATACTCATTAATTTATTTTTTTACTTTCACAAATTTTATACCAAATCCTAAACAACTTTTATCAGTACATTTGAAGACTTTAATTTTAGCTTAAATTTAGAATTAGAACGAAAATATTTAAATTTTGACATATCTTCATTTACCTTTGTTGATGAAACATAATAAACCATCTATAAATGTTCGGAATAGGATTTAACTCCGACAATGACTTAGTGAACGAAATTAAACGGGGCAATGAAAAGGCTCTGGTTATTTTGTACAAGCAAAATTTAGGAATGATTAAGAAATTTGTTTTAAACAACAGCGGTAACATTGAGGAAGCTCAGGATGTTTTGCAAGAAACATTGATAGCAGTTTGGCAGAATATCGCCAAACCTGATTTTCTCTTAAATGTAAAACTAAGTACTTACGTGTTTGCAATTGCAAAAAACCAATGGTACAAGCAGTTGAAAAAGAAAACACGTTTCAAAATTGTTGATGAGTCAATGTCGGAAAATTTAAAAGCAGATGAAACGCCTTTGTTATATGACACTAAAATAATTAGTGAATATGTTAATAGGCTCGATGACACATGCAGACGATTGTTAATGCACTTTTACTTTGATGGTTTAGATATGAACACTATCGCAGAGCAGATGGGATTTGCCAATTCGGATACAGTAAAGTCGAAAAAGTATCAATGCTTTAAAAAATTAGAGACCTCAGTTAAAGAACATTTTGGAAAGGATGATTTTATTTAAACCATAATGAAAAATGATATTGAAAGACTTTACTTAATCGACAAATTTTTAAAGGGAGAACTGAGCGGTCTTGCTTTAGATGAGTTCAAAAGTAAAATGAGGTTAATTCCTGAATTTGCGCAAGAGGTAGAATCCCAGCGATCTATAATCGAAGGCATAAAACTTGCCAGACGGGAACAATTACTTTCCGTTCTAAGAGGAGAACGAGCCCCTTCTGCTGTTATTGCAATAAACAAGGAAGAAACGTCTACAAAGGAGGAGATTCCTGAAAACACTTATCGAACCGCTGAAGAACCTGAAAAGGAATTTAAACTAAAAATTAATTATAACAACTGGTATTTTGCTGCGGCGGCCGTACTTTTTACTGGATTTAGTCTCTACTTTTTATTCGGTTATTATCTTCCAAAACAAAAAGGCGAATTGGTTAAAGTTGAACGGGTTATAGAATCACCAATACCAGAAAAGCCAAAGCCCTCAGGAAGTGTTGAACCGAAAGTTGCTGTTGCGCAAGTTAAAACAGATAGCTTAAAAATTGAAAAAGACCATAGATTAGCCGAAACCACTATGGTAGTTCCAACATTTGAAACCATTGAATCCGGAAAAAATAACGGGAACAACGTTTCTAACGGAAATCCAGAGACCGTTATAAAAGTAGGTGATGTTCGAAAGGTTCAGGGTTCTGAACTGAAAATTGAATATTGGCAATCTGTAGTTAATTTTAAAGGTTACAAACTGTCAGAAAGGAGACTACTATTATTTAATATTACTCCTGAAGAAAAAATCAATCTTAAGTCAATTGATAAAAGTATATATCTTAAAAGAGGAGGTAGCTACTTTAAACTGGTTGCAACTAACAAATTTGAGCAATACGAACTTGAGACAAACCCTGATTTATTAAAAATTCTAGAATCGAATTGAAAACTGAATTCTGGAAATATCAAGGAACAGGCAACGACTTTGTGATGATTAATAATTACAAGTCGAAAATTAAGCATTCACCAGAGCTTGCACAAAAACTTTGTGATAGACACTTTGGAATAGGCTCTGATGGATTAATAATTCTTGAAGAGTCATTAGAAGCTGATTTTAAAATGGTTTTTTATAACCCCGATGGAAGTCAAAGCTTTTGCGGTAATGGCAGTCGATGTGCCGTTCAATTTGCGCATAAACAACGAATCATTGAGCAAAACACGACTAGGTTCCTTTCCACGGATGGCATTCACACAGCCGAAATAGAGTCAACTGAAGTTAATCTTCAAATGAATGCTCCACTTTTTTTGCCGTTAAACTTTAATGATCCGGTGCCTCATGCTACTCAAATACTACTTATTAATACAGGTTCACCGCATCTTCTCGTGTTTTTAACAAACTTAGACATTTTACAAAAGATGGACATTGCTTTGGTGGGCTCCAAAATCAGATATAGCAAAGAGTTTAAACGAGAAGGTGTTAATGTAAATTTTGTTGCTATTTCAAGGAATGATGAAATTTATATTCGAACCTATGAACGCGGTGTGGAAGCTGAAACTTTAAGTTGTGGAACGGGAGTAACCGCTTCGGCGATAGCTTATCACCACTTGTTCAATAAAAAGCTAGGACAGAATAAAGTAAATGTTAATGCTATTGGGGGGAAATTGAAAGTTACATTTAAATTTGAATCCTTTAAATACAAAAACATACACCTTTGCGGTCCGGCAGAATCCGTCTTTCATGGTCACATTAACTTGTGATATGAACGATTAAAATTTCACTAACGCATGCCTTGCTTCGGAAATTTGCCTTTAAAGATTTTAAAAAAATCTTTGATTATTATCAAATCATCGGATAAATTCCCTGTTGGATAAAAAAGTTCATTGATTACTACCAATCGTTTCGAGTAATCGAAAGCCACCATCAGTATAGGTATTCCAGCTTTTTGAGCAATACTGTAAAAACCTGTTTTCCAATCCGGATTATACGATCTTGTTCCTTCAGGCGCAATTGTAATGTTAAATTCGTCACGGGAATTAAAAATAGCAACGATTTGATCTACAAGATTTGTACTTTTTTTTCGATCGACCGGAAATCCACCTAAGGCTCGAAATAAATAACCAAAAGGCCATATAAAAATTTCCTTTTTGCCAATATACCAACCTTTCATTCTTAGTCGACTTCTTGCCCATTCACCAACCATAAAATCCCAATTACTAGTATGAGGTGCTACTATTACAACAAATTTTTTAATTTCAGGTTTAGACCCATGAATTTTCCAACCTAGAAATTTTTCGAATATTAAAATATAAAGCGGTCTTAAGATTTTATTATACATGGTTTTAGGATAGAAAATTTGACAGATTTTTATTCAAGCTAACCAAAATCTTCGAATACCTTTCTTAAATCACCTTCTAGGCTTACCGATTTCCGTAATTTCAAATCCATTAAAACAAATGTAACATCTGCATCACAAACGGCATGACCTTTCGTTTTGTCAAAAATTTTGTGATGAACTACAACACTTTTGTTCCCGATACTTTTTAAAACGGTTCGTACCTCCAAAATATCATTAACAAATGAAGCCGCCCGGTAATTAATATTAATATTTACAATTACAAAGCCCAAATTTCGCTTTTCAAAAAAACCTGTTGAAATAATTGGTTGTAAGGCATCCCATCGGGCAATTTCCATAAATTCTAGATATCGGGCATTGTTAGTATGTCCAAATACATCAATATGAAATCCTCGAACTACAACATCAGTGGTGTGTACTTTCATTGAACAGCAAAATTACAATTAATCATACATACAACTCACTAGAAATTGGGCGTATTCCGATTGAGGTTTCTCAATAATCGTTAATGCTTTGCCCTGCTCTTCAATTTTCCCATTTCGCAAAACAATAATTGAATCTGCCATATAGCCTACTACATTTAAATCATGAGAAATAAATAGATAAGTCAGTCCAAGTTTTAATTGAATATCCTTTAATAAATTCAAAATCTGAGATTGAACTGAAACATCAAGTGCAGCGACCGACTCGTCAAGAATAAGAATGGAAGGCTCCAAGGACAATGCTCTTGCTATACATAAGCGCTGGCGTTGACCTCCAGACATTTGGTGTGGGTATTTGTAAAAAAAATCTTCTGATAAATTGGTAAGTGATAAAAGTTCTTTTGCCCGAATTTTTGCCTGAACTTTATTTGCTAGCTTATGCACCAAAAGTGGCTCCATTACAGCTTGACCTGCGGTTAGTGATGGATTGAGCGAGGAGAAAGGATCCTGAAAAACCATTTGAATATGACGTCCAATTTCTTTTGTCGCTCCAGATTTAATTTCAACAAAACCTCTTGTGGCAGATTCTAAATTGGTAAGAATTTTTGCCAAGGTACTTTTGCCGCAACCTGATTCCCCAACTATACCAATCGTTTCACCTTGTTTTACATCAAAAGATATTTTGTCGAGCACCGATGTTGGCGACTTTTGCTTTTTGAAAATTTGTTTTTTCAGATAGGTTTTTTCCAAGTCTTGAACCCTTAAAATCACTTCTCCAATAACCTGTTGTTGTCGTTCAAAGTCGTTGAATTTCTTTTCAGCAAATTCACCTTTCGAACTTTCTTGAAGTAAATCGGGAATGGTTGGCAATACCTTTCCAGCTAATTTATAGTTTGGCCGAGTTAACATCAATGCCTTTGTATAAGGATGTTCGGGTTCTGAAAATATTTTGGAAGTAATACCTCTTTCCACCACATTTCCTTTATACATAACTAAAATGTAATCTGCCACTGATTTCAAACAACTAAGGTCATGTGAAATAAAAATCATTGCCATATTTCGTTTTTTGACCATGCTTGTTAACAAATCAATGATACTTTTTTGAACTGAAGCATCCAGTGCGGTGGTTGGTTCATCGGCAATTAACAATCGAGGATCATTGGCTAGAGCCATACTAATCATTACTCTTTGACGTTGCCCACCGGAAATTTGATGAGGATAAGAATTGTACATTCTTTCAATTTCCGGAAGCTTTACTTCTTGGAATAATGCTAGGACTTTCTCTTTTCTTTGCTTTTTAGAAAGATTTTGATGCACACCTATTGATTCTTCCACCTGAAAGCCACAAGTGTGGACAGGATTAAGAGCTGTCATGGGCTCTTGAAAAATATACGCAATTTCTTTTCCGCGTAATTGTCTCAGAACTTCATTCGAGCAGCTTAATAAATTGGTAATTTGTTGATTGATATCTTTATATATAACCTGACCTTGGGTTGAAATGGTATGAGGCAAAAGTTGTGTAAGTCCCATACAAGTTACACTTTTCCCAGATCCAGACTCGCCAACAATCCCAGTAATAGAACCTTCTTCAATATCAAAGGAAACACAGTTAGCTAGGCTCTTTTTATCAACTATTGCACAAAATCCGGAAACAGAAAGCAAGGGCATGGTTTTCTGCTAACGAATTCGGTCGTATGATTTTACTAAATCGTTGTCGTGCTTAATACCGTTAAAAGCTTTTAAATTAAACCAAAAAAAGAGAAGCGGAAAAATAATTGATATAATGATTTGCGGGTCCGGTTCTAAGTCGACATAGCGTTTTCCCCAACCATAATAGGCCATAAATACAGCTAAAATGACTATCAATACGTAATTTACTTTAGCTAATAAAGCTTGTCGGCTTCTATGTTTAAATAGAAATAAACAAATCAAAGAATTTAAACCCAACAGAATTGTGGCATATTTTAAGAATGTGTTATCTTGGGTTTTCTCCCTAACCTTTGCAATTTCAATGGAAGTATAAGAAAAGCCAATCTGCGCAAATGCATCTTCAATTAACTTACCATCCAATTTTCCTTTAACCTCTCGAAAGGGAACATTTACCCAAACAGAAAAGAAACAAAGTATAAAAATAAGTCCTAACCAAATGGTTTGTTTGCGTTGAATCATAATATGCAAACCAACCTAAAAATTTTCAATTCAGCAACACTCAGTTTTAAACCTTTTCGGTATTACTTTTGAAGCTAAAATTAAAACACATTTTTAATTTAAATGGTCTAAATATTTTTAATTAATACTTGATTGATAGTGAAATACATTTTAAAGCTTGCCTTCAAAGGCACTGAATATCATGGCTGGCAAATTCAAAAGAATGCCAATTCTGTTCAGGAAATGATTGAAAACGCAATCCACTTATTGCATGGGGAGCGGTTTGAACTTACTGGCTGTGGAAGAACAGATACAGGTGTTCACGCTAGTAATTACTTTGCACACTTTGAAACCAATATTATTTTATCAGAAAATTTTGTTTATAAACTCAATTCCATTTTGCCAAAGGATATTGCAATTAAAGAATGCAAACTGGTAAACGCTAACTTTCACGCTCGATTCTCAGCGATTAGTCGTCAATATCAATATTTAATTCATTCGCAAAAAGACCCATTCTTAAATGATAGAAGTTATTTTTTATATCCTAAGTTAGACATAGAAAAGATGAATAATGCTTGCGAAATATTAAAATCAACTTCTGATTTTGCCAGTTTTTGCAAAAAGGGTGCTGATAACAAAACAACACTTTGTCAAGTTCATTCCTGCAATTGGGTTTGTGACGAGCACCGTTTAGTTTTTACCATTCGCGCCGACCGTTTTCTGAGAAATATGGTAAGGGCTATTGTAGGAACTATGATAGAAATCGGTTTAAGTAAAATAAATATTGAAGAATTTAAATTCATCATTGAGGAAAGGAACCGCAATTTATCGGGTTTTTCAGTTCCTGCTTGCGGGTTGTATCTTGATGAAATTGTTTATCCACCTGGTTTTAATTGATTCTAATTATTTTAAAAACCATTCGGTGGCATTAATTTCTTGGCGCATAGCCGGTTTCTGCTTGCCCTTGGTCAAAGTAAAAACATTTTCGGCAACATATTTTTTCATTTCATTGATACTGATGTGGTGGTCATTATTTTTATCAGTTAAGGTATCAAACAGCGATTTTAAAATGCAATAGGTAAAGATACCATTTTGCCAAACATCCGATTCAAAGGCATAACTGTTTCCAGCAGAAGCAGCTATTACTTCTATGCCATTCTCATTGCCGAGCTCTGAAAAAATTTCCTGCAACACATCAAAACTTGTCAAGGTATTTGTACCTGCCGGATTGTTCACTATTTTAGCTCCCTTCGGCTGGTAAACAGTAAGTTTTGGTTTCTCCGTTTCATTCGTGGGAGTTAAAATAGCTACTTCCGTTTCTTCCTTATCCACTTCTCCGCTGTGACAGGCATCTAAGAGAATCATTCGTTTTAATGCACTGCAACCTTCAAAAAGATTTTCAATTTCTTTAAAGGATATGCCGTTGAATGCGGGGTCTTGCGCATCAATATTATACGTTCCATAATAAAAATTCTGTTCCTTGTCTAAAAATCCATGACCTGAAAAATAAAGAATTACTGCATCATTCGGAGACATTGAACTTAATATTGTTTTGATGTTGAGGATGTTTTGTTTGGTGGCGGCTGTGTTAAACAATGTATCGGTTAATATTTCGTCAAATGTTGAAACAGATGTTTTTAATAAAGTGTTTCGTAAGTCCCGTCCATCCTTGACCGCATACTTAAGTTGCAAGGTTTCATCGCGGTAATCGCTCACACTTACTGCAATCATATATAACTTTTTAATACGTTTTGTGGTTTTTTGAAGAATAAGTTTTTCTCCGATACTTCTTAAGCCCTTTTCTGTAGTTGCCACAACTTCTATAATATTTTTACCATCACTTAAGGCAATTTTGAGATTACCTGCATAGTAATTTTTCTCATTTTTTTTCAAATAGACCTTTGTTACAGGAACTCCTTGATTTAAAACCACAATAGATTGCATTGCGTTTTTAGTGGCTACGGCTGTAAATAGTAGGGAAATCGAATCCGCAGCGGTAGCCGAATTCTGAGTTATATAATTAATTTCTGGCAATGCCTCTGCCTCAAATAAGGGAAAAGTAGTTAGTCCAGCTTTTTTTAATCTTTTTTCTGCTGCTTTTTCATATAGGGCAATAAGCTCGGGCTGATTAACCCCTAACCTTTTGAATACGACATCGGGTCTATTATAGGTAATGTCGAAAGCTCCGATTGGTATAAACCTAGATGCTGTTTTTCTATCGAAATTTTGTTGAAAACCAAGAAGCTTTGCACCGCTTCGCGTTGAGGTAAAATAACCATCAGAGGTCCAAATTACCCAATCTTCCATACTTTGAAAATAGATACTGATAGCTGGAGCAACCGAAGCATGCGTTGCAATACTCTTTCTATCCCAAAAATGAATCAGTCCATCGCGTCCTGATGAAATAATAAACTTTTTGTCGGGTGACTCGTTAACACAAAAAAGGTCGCCAGTATGACCCTGTAGATTACAGATTTTTTTACCGGCCCTGTTAAAAGCTTCTAGCACCCCATCTCTGCCGCCAGCCACAATCATAGAAGAGTCTAATGTTAGTGTGTAGCATCTAAAAACATTACCAGATGTTATTTGCATTAATGGTTTTTCTTCTCCGTACCTCGTAAGCCTTAGTACATTAGAAAAAACACTTTTCCCCTCGGCTTGGCCCGATTCGAGACTTAAATCGCCAATTTCGGTGATTGGCCTAGTTACAATAGACACATCCTCATGTAATGGACTTATTTTCCTGTTAATTAAATCAAATACATGGGTAAAACGCGAAAAGCCTTTGGAATAGGCGTCATCTTTAATTGAGAAATAAATTTTACCCTGTTCAGTTCCCCTAGGTACCCCAACAGAATAGGCAGTTAATCCTAACTTTTTTAACTTTTGTTTTATTTTGTAAACGCCATTCTCAGGGATGAGTTTTGAAAGGCTTCCAGTTTCATTATCACCTAATATCAATAAATTGTCTTTGGTAAATGCAAGTCCTTTTACAAGATCTCGAAAACCGTCCAAGGATTGGCTTAATTGAAGGGTATCATTGCTCCACTGATAGAAATTGATATATGTTTCTCCGAAGCTTCTTCCTGTGGCTAAAATTTTTTCAGTTTTGTCCAATGCAAATCCCGAAGGCACAGTTTGGTTGTTGACAGTTTGCTTTAGTATAAACAAACTGTCAAAAACTAAAATTTTATTGTTAAACAACCCAATCAACAATATTTTTTTAGACAGAACATAAGTGGTAGAAGCAATATTGGATTTTGTTTCCAGAGGAATTTTAATCAAGTTCAATGGTTTTTCGGGGAAAAATTCTGGTATATAATTGTATATAAGGTGAGAGATGCCGGTGTTTACTATAAATCCAAATTCTGTTATTGAAATAGTTGGTTCAGCACCATCATCGGTTCTCACTTTCTTTTTGGTTCCATCTTTTAGATTCCATAAAATTACATTTCCAGTTTGGTCGGCTGATATAAGATGAATACCATCGCGCAAAAACTTCAGAACGGTTACTGCCCCGAAGTGGCCATAAAGCTCCTGGGTTATTTGACGTGTTTTAAAATCAAACAGTACTATTCTACCGCCTATGGAGTCGCCTAAATCTCCTTCATTGAGCATACCACCTGTGGCAATTGTAGTATTAAATATTGGGTCTATATCAAAGCAGGTAAAGGCCCCATCCCGACCTTTGCCTTGATATACGGCATATTCCCATAAAAAATCTCCCGTTTCGGTATCCCAAACTTTTATGCTTTTATCTGCACTGCACGTAATAGTATATATTCCGTCATTCGTAATTTTTACAGCATCTATTCTTGAAGTATGATTTTCAGTCCTTATTCTGAATTCAAAATTTTTCTGGGCAACTCCAAAAAGGGGAAATAAAATAGAAATGAGAGCAATTGATTTCATTTTGGTTAGTTTTGAAGGATGAACATTATAAAACCTATTATCGTTTCAATTGGTTTATTTTTTGCTATTTCGGCCAATGGGCAAAGTTATAATATATTTAACGACAGTGCCCAAAACGGCTGGAATGTACGGATATTAAATTACACCGAAGGCAAAAACATGAACCGGCTTCTTTTGAGTTATCAAAACCCAAATGAAAACACACTTTATCCTGCGATTGGCATATTCGAAAACGGGAGTATAAAAATAACGCAATTAATGTCTGAACCTGTGATTAACATTTTTCCATTTGTACTTAAACCCGACAACGGACTGGCATTACCAACCACCACAATTCAAAATCAAAAATATTGGTATGATTTGAAGGAATTAGATGAAAAGGGCAAGAGTGCCAATCTTATTAATGTTGCCATTTATCCATATCAGATTTTAGCAGGGGGTATCTATCCTCTGTTCAATAAGACGTATCTTGAATTAACAACAATTCAAAAAGAACCTGATAACGGCGGACAGTCCGCTTTTTATAATGTATGGTTCAAGTTAATCGCATTTGACGAAGAGAAATCGTATAAAAAGGAAATTCATTCTGACCAGAGAATAAAATCAGTTTTCAATGAAGAGGCTATAAGCGGCTGTAAAGGAAATGATACCTTGATTTACATTTTGGCACGTCGTTTTACCAAAAAGGATTTTTCGGAATTCGAAGGAGTTTTGTACGCAGTTGGCTACAGTGGACGAGTACTCTGGAGCGATAAAATACCTTGGAACAAAGACAATACTCTATCTATTTTCAGTTACAATAATGGCGTGGTGCTATGTGATGCCAATGGTTACGACAAGTTTCTTTTTCCAAATTCAACATTTTTAACTTTTTATGACGTCAATGGAAAAACAACTAAGGGGGCCATTTTGGATAAATTTGTAGCGGCATGTGGTTTAGAAACTTCCGACAAAAATTTAATTTTGGGCGGCTCTGTTTACAAAGTTGATTCCATAGGGAAAGTAGTTGTTAAAAAAGCTAAAACTGTGCTACTCGGCAAGGATTTCGCAATTAAACAAGAGGATGTTCTAGATTTTTACGAAGGGCCGGATGGTGAACTTACCATGATGCAGTATGCTACTTCAAACGAAATTTTATCTATTACAGAAAAAAAGGATAAAACCTTTATTCTTACTGGAAGTGTATATAAACCTTCTGAATTGACCCCATTTTCAGCAAGGGTGCATTATGGCATGTTGTTGTATGCCGACCCAAGCGGAAAAATTTCGAGATAACTATTTGGACTTTTACAGAAATCAGAATTTAAAGTTATACCCGACCCTGAACACTTGAGTTTCAAAATAATCGGCACTTACATAATTAAACCCATCGCCGTTAATTTTTTTCTTAATCACAAGGGTATTAAATACATCCGTTGCATTTAAAAACAATTCACCTTTTCCTTTTTGGATTCCTTTTTTTAAGCCCAAATCAACCGAGTAGCGTTCATAAATTTTACCTTGCGGGATAACATCAGGGGCCAGATAAATAGCAGTTACAAGCATATCCAAGTTTTTTGGAAACTTAAAAATTCCGTTGAATTTAGCATTTCCCGAAATCATTTCCTGCCGTTTGGCTGTAAAAGTATTTACTTCAGGATATTTGTTTATTACTGTAAATCCTTCAATAATATTTTGATAGGTCGAAATATTGAAATTATAGGTAAACCATTTTGTAGCAGTTTGTGAAAAAACGATTTCTAAACCAGTGTTATAACTTCTGCCGGCATTTTGAAAAATGTTGTAAATAATGGTTCGTCCAGGAACTACACTCCCAATACGGGTAATAGTCCCATCTGATATCCGGTGATATAATGCCGAATAAAAATAGCCCTTTTTTCTGCTGGTTTTATAACCAAGTTCAAATGAATTCGTGAATTGGGGATTTAGAGCAGGATTACCCACTTTAAGGATTTCGGGGTCATCATATTTTGGAAAAACCCTTATATCAACTTCATTGGGCCTATCAACTCTTCTATTATAAAAGAACGACACCCTGTTTTTATCATTTACTTTATAAGCAAATCTCAGATTAGGAAAAGGTTGAGCATAGGTGTAACCGTCACTTTTGTAAGTATTGTGGTTAGGGTCAACGTCGTATTTTAAATTAACATACTCCAGTCTTAAGCCTGCCTCCATTTCGTACTTTTTTCCTTCAATTATATAATTTCCATAAGCAGCGGGTATGTCCTCACTGTATGTAGCCTTGCCCCCGGCATTGGTGTCGAGCAGAGAATTGATACCTGGAATAAATTTCATATTTGTCGGGATTACTCTCCTTCTATATTTAAGTCCGCTTTCAAAACGGCCATGCTTGAGGGGCCTAACATAATCTAGGTATAAATCGCCCACATGCTCATCGGATATAAGGGCAAAAGCATCTTTTCCAGTAAATATAGGCATGGTATTTTTAAAAAAATATTTTTCATCTTCTCGGTGAAATGTATAGTTGAAACCAATATTAAGCAATCGTCCGGGTTGAGCAAACTTATGCTGAAAAGCAGTAGAAGCAATAACAGTCGTCTTTACCTCATCTTCCAAAAAAGTCCATAAGCGGCTCATTTCCGTAATGTCGTTATTGTAAAATGGCTGATCACCGTTATCGATAATTTTTTCCCACATATAAAAAGCAGAAATGGTTAAAGAATTATTGGTGTTGATATTCCAGTCGGTGCCTGCTTTTACAGTGCCCACCGTCGTATTTCGGTTTCTTTTGGTTTGTTGTTTGATAACACTGCCGTCGCTGTAGTATTTATCTACAAATTCATTTTTATTTAGAGTTGGATTATAAAGGAAGTCGCCTTGGAAAAACGTGTTTAATTTCTTTTTTCTATAATTGAGCGATATCGAAGGATTAATTTTGGGAGTTGCCTGATATTGTGGCCTAATGCCAGGATAGTTTTCCTTCTTTTGCCATAAAGCACCAAAACCACCTGCCAAACCTACTTTGCCATTGAATCCTTCCTTTTTGTCTTTCTTAAAAATAAAATTAATAATTCCTGCATTGCCATTGGCATCATATTTTGCGGATGGGTTATTGATAATTTCAATTTTTTCAATAGAAGATGCCGGCATATTGTCGAGGTCAGATGCCTTTAATGTGGTTTGTTGCCCATCAATTAAAAATATAATTTTACTGCTTCCTCGCAATAAAACATTGCCATCTTGATCAATAGTAATCCCGGGCAGGTTTTTCAACATTTGCAAAATGGTTCCTCCAACTTGACTCAAGTTCTCCTCTGCATTAAAGGTTTTCTTATCCATTTTAGCTTCTACTTCGTCCTTTTTTGAAGAAACAACAACTTCGTTCAATTTGGCCGAATCTTCAATGAGTTCGATATAGGATAGGTCAAGAAATTCACTTAGATGGCCAACTAAAATCAGTTGCGTACTTGGGCGATATCCAATATACGAAGCCATCAATACATAGTTACCTTCTTTGACTTTTGAAATCACAAATCGTCCATTTTCGTCTGAAATTGTTCCAGCATAAAAGCTTGAATCTGAAGATTTCTTTAGCAATACATTAACAAAAGGCAGTACCTGCTTTGTCTTATTATCTTTAACTAATCCCGATACGGTAACAGTTAGGGTTTGAGAAATACCTGAAAAGGTGGCAAAAAGACAAACTATTAATAAAAATAAAGTTTTTAGATATAACATACCAACAATAAATAAAAATGAAACATAAAATAGTGACGAAATTGAGCATCAATTTAGAAGAAATTTTGAATTTTTAGAATTCAATTGAAAATATATGTTGACTATTTTCATATTCATATCGAATTTCCCAAGAATACAAATCGCAGATTTCTTTAACAATGGCTAAACCTAGACCGCTACTACCAGACAAATTAGAAGTAGATGCAAACCGTTTGAATAATTGGTCTCCATTTAAAGGCATTTTCCCTTCGTTGTATACCTTTATCCTACTTGCCGATACAGATACGCCAAGCAAATAACCTTCGTTGGTGTATTTAATTGCATTTATTAACAAGTTGCTTATCAATATCTCAAACAGATTTTTGTTTGCAAGGCAAGTTAGGGAATAACTTAACTCTAAGTTAAATTTTAGATTTTTATGCGACCATTGATCTGTTAAAAGGCTTAGGGTTTCATTTATAACTTGCTTGATTCCAATAGTTTCAATGTTTGAATATTGTCTATTTTCGATTTTTGCCAAGAGGAGCAAATTTTTGGTAATTCGGGAAAGTTTAGAAAGTGGAATATTAATAGAAGTTAGCAATTCGTATTGTTCTTGGTTTAGTAAACTATTTTGAACTAATAAGTCTAATTTTGATTTGATGACAGATATTGGGGTTTGCAATTCATGAGACGCATTTTCGGCGAACTCTTTTTGTAATTTATATGCCGAAATATTTTTTTGAATAAATTTATTTAAAGTTTGATTTAATTCTTCAAATTCAAGGATAATAGAGGGTTTAAAATTAAGTTCTTTCTGAGTTTTAAGATCGAAGGAATTCAACTTATCCAAATTGTTTTTGAAAGGTTGCCAAATACGAATAGAAATTATTCGGTTGATAATAATAAATCCTGCCACAAGGAAAATAAAAAAGAAAAAGGAAATGTTTACTAAAGTGATAATTGTTCCTTTTTTTTCTTTAACATTAGTTTCGACTGTAAGCAAATAGTATTTTTTTTGACTATAAAGATAAGCGGATAACCCTCTGAATCTATCAATCTTATTGGAATTTTCTCGTTTTCTTGAAATCGTATAGTAGAGTATTTTGCGTTTGCCCGAACTATCGATGGGAATAAGTTTTAATCCAGGATGAATAGTATCAACAAACTGCAAGGTTTTAATGAGTTCTATTTCATTTAATTTAATTTGTCGAAGTCCATTTTCTATTTTCTCTTTTAAAATCTCGTTTTGATTATCAATTTCCCTAATCCAAATTTTGTCAATTACATAGTAATAAGCAGGAACACTGCAAGCAAGAAGAATTAATGCGTATACTGTAAATGCTTTAAACGGTTTATTTAAAAGCTTTGTCATAATTGCCAAATGTAACCACTTCCATAAATTGTTTTTAGATAATTTCCTGACCCGGCTTCGCTAAGTTTCTTCTTCAAATTTTTTACATGGGCGTAAACAAAATCATGATTATCGAACATGTCAGCAAAATCACCTGAAAGATTTTCTGCCAAAGCACTTTTAGAAAGAACTCGATTTTTGTTTCCTATAAATAATAGCAAAAGTTGAAATTCTTTTTTTGTCAGAGAAATTGATTGTTCATTAACTTTTACTGTTTTTGCAAGAATATCGATATGGAGCTCATTGAAAGAAATCGTATTAGAATTTGAGAAAGACTTTCTTCTAATTACCGCAAAAATTCTTGCTGCAAGTTCCGAAAGGTGAAATGGTTTAGCGAGATAGTCATCGGCACCATATTGCAAGGCGTAAATCTTATCTTCAATAGAATCTTTTGCGGAAATCACAATGACTCCATCCTCTTTTTTATTGAATCTTAATATCTTAAGTAAATCGAGACCATCCCCTCCAGGAAGTGAAAGATCGAGAAGAATACAATCATAGTTGTATAAATTTATTTTTTGGTAAGCTGAATCATAGCAATTTGCTATTTCGCATACATAATTTTCTCCAGATAAATAGCTTGCAATATTACTTGCGAGCTCGTTTTCATCCTCAATAATTAATAATTTCATACAAGAAAGGTATTATAAAGTTGGAACTAGTGATCCGAAAGTGGGCGTTTTTTAATCATGCCACCTCGGGTATCCTTTACACTGCTCATAATTACAAAAGCGTTTGGGTCAATACGCTCAAGTTCTGCATTGAGTCGATTTAATTCAAGTCGGGTAACAACAGTATATATTATATCAACATCAATTCTTTCGCCTTCTTTTCCAAATCCTCGTTTGCCAGTATAAACCGTAACCCCCCGGCCCATATCGTTAATAATCATTTGTCTAATATCTTCACTATAGGCCGAAACAATTGTTACCCCCGTGTATTCTTCAATCCCTTCAATCACAAAATCGAGTGTTTTATAAGCCGACAAATAGGTGATCATCGAATAAAGGGCTGCTTCAACCGTTAGTAAATAAGCAGCAACAGAAAAGATAACAATATTAACAATAACAATAATATCACCGATTTTTAAACCAAGTTTTCTACTAAGGAAAATAGCTAAGACTTCGGTTCCGTCCAATACCGAGCCTCCTCGTACCGAAAGACCAATGCCAGCACCTAAAAAGAAACCACCAAAAAGTGCCACAAGTAATTTATCATGGGTAATTTCGGGAAAATGAATATAAGTAACAGCTAATGCCAAGCCAATGATAGCAAGGGTTGTCTTAATGGCAAAAGCTCTGTTAACAATTTTTGAACCCATGATCATAAACGGAATATTTATTACTGAAAGGATGAGAAAAAACGGAACTACGTTAGATTTCTCATTCAATTTATAATCGATTAAAAGCGAAATTCCGGTGGCTCCACCATCAATGAAATGGTTTGGGATTAAAAAACTCTCCAAACCAAAGGCAGCTGAAAATATACCACAAATTATAAAAAACACATCCCGCATCCTTTGTCTGGCAACAACTTTTAACTCATAATAACCCTTTGCTATAATGTAATTTGATAGCTTTTTGGATTTATTATTCCCTCCATTTTTATTCTTAAATATTTGTTTAAGAATGAGTTTGGTGATAGGATTATGTGATTTTTGCTTTTTGATGGTCGTCATAATTCTTTGAAATAAATACAGGAAATGTGCTTTCCAAAATTAATTCAATTCTTGGAATATGGGTTATCATGAATAAGTTTTTAACATTGTTTTTAATTAGACCTACCTCAGTTAATTTTGCCAAAATCAGTCATGACAGAAACGGTAGTAAGCGGAATTAGACCAACGGGTAAATTGCATTTAGGAAACTATTTTGGCGCTGTGGCCAATTTTCTAAAAATGCAACATGAATTTAACTGCTATTTTTTTATAGCCGACATTCACTCACTCACTACACACCCTACCCCGGCCGATTTGCATAATAGTGTAAAGCAAGTTTTGGCCGAATACATTGCTGTGGGCTTAGACATTGAAAAATGCACCTTATTTATTCAAAGTGACGTACCGGAAATTCCCGAGCTTTATACCTATATGAATATGAACGCCTATCTTGGTGAGTTAGAACGTTCAGTTTCATTTAAAGAAAAAGTGAGAGCTAATCCAGACAATGTGAACGCGGGTTTGCTCACTTATCCGGTATTGATGGCAGTAGATATTTTGGTTCATCGAGCGCATAAGGTTCCTGTTGGAAAGGATCAGGAACAACATATTGAAATGACCCGACAATTTGGAAATCGATTTAACCGCTTATACAACGTCGATTTTTTTCCGGAACCTGAAGCCTTCTCCTATTCAGATAAGTTAATTAAAGTTCCAGGTCTTACTGGACAAGGTAAAATGAGCAAAAGTGGTGGCGAATCAGATGCAATTTTTTTAGCAGATGATGAAAAGTTGAATACAAAAAAAATCATGCGGGCCTTAACCGATGCAGGCCCCACTCAAGCAAACCAAAAGAAACCGGATGAAATTCAAAATATTTTCGATCTTATGGCCTTGGTTAGTTTGCCCGACACCATTGAAGTTTTTGAAAACGCCTACAATTCGTGCAATATTCGTTATGGAGATTTAAAGAAACAATTGGCTGAAGATGTTGAAGTATTTTTAAAACCAAAGCGTGAAAAAATAAGTGACGCTTTGAAAAACGAATCTCTACTTGCAAAAGCAGCAAAACTTGGAGCAGAAAAAGCAAGAGAAAGTGCATCAAAAACCTTGAAAGAGGTAAGGGAAATTATCGGATTCAGGAAATTTTATTAGAAATTGAATCTTTGAAAATCTCGACTATTTAAATTTTCAGCCTAAGGATTAATTTTAGTTCGTTCGGTTTGCTAACTATAAAAAACATAAATTCGCCATCCAAACCTTTGTGTAATTACTCAAAGTTAAAAAAAATAATAAATTAATAATCACATACTTCACAACTAAACCCTAATGAGTGATTCAACAAAACATATTACAGTGGCCGGAAATATTGGAGCCGGAAAAACCACATTAACCCGTCTGCTTGCAAAACACTACAATTGGGAGCCTCATTTCGAAGCGCTGGATGATAATCCTTATATCAGTGATTTTTATGATGATATGCATCGTTGGTCATTCAATATGCAAATTTATTTCTTGAATAGTCGTTTTAACAGTATCCTCGAAATCATGAATGGAAAATCATCGGTAATTCAAGACCGAAGCATTTATGAAGATGCTAATATTTTTGCGCCAAATCTTCATGGTATGGGTTTGATGAGTACACGCGATTACAATACTTATAAAACACTTTTTGAAAGTGTTAAATCGATGATAAAACCTCCGGATTTAATGATTTACATGCGAGCTTCTATTCCAACGCTGGTTAATCAAATACAAAAAAGAGGCAGACAATACGAAGATTCCATTCGTCTTGATTACTTAAGAAGATTAAACGAGCGTTATGAAGCCTGGGTTTCTAATTACAAAGACGGACCTTTACTTATTATAGATGTGGATGACCTTGATTTTGAAAATAAACCGGAAGATTTCGGCTTAATCATTAACAAAGTTGAAGCCATGTTGAATGGATTGTTTTAAGTACGGTTACTGTTAATTATGAAAAAATGTAATGTTTAGCATACTTACTTGATAAATAGGATCTGCTAAAAATCACACAATAGTTTAATAATCAGTAAATTAATACTTAAATTACTTCACATAACTGCAAGAGTATCTTCCATGTTGCTCTAAAAACCATGCATTTAATTTAAAAATATTCCCATTGTAGCCGGTTAATTCATTTTGCATCCACTGATTCGCCTAAATAGGCTCTAATTGCGAAAAACACATCTTCACCTAACTCGCTTCAAGTCTTGCCTACGCGCTGCACTTTTTCTGCTTTCAAAACAATTCTCCAAAAAAAGTCAAAACAGCTTCTATTTGCTTTGCACTTTTGAGTGTAAACCGAAAATCAGCAATAGAAATTGCAGATTCATCTAAGAATTTGATAATTAATTTATTTTTGTTTTTTTTGGGGCATTATCGAATCTTCGATTTGGAAATCAATTCTTCAACGAATTGAAAACAATTTATATCATGATTAAACCCAACTTTTAAAATACCGACAAATTAGTCAAATAGTTTATGCAAAACCTTTATTGAATGCATGAACCTTTTAAATCAAGTAGTTCAATTTTACGAATTTTCTATTGATTTGGGATAAACTATTTTACTACAAAACCAACCCCGGAAAATAAAATGTGCTAATCAGCCAAGTCTCCTCAAATAAATTTAATTCCAGCCCACCGCTTCCTTCAAAAATTTCCATTTCATTACTGCCTTCTATTGTTGCTTGGTATTTAATTTCAAATATAATTTTTGCATAATCATCCATTGCAGTTAGGCTTGAAATTTTAAATTCTCGAATTTCAAAGGCGAGATAAGATTCTCTAAATACTTTAAGAAAATCAATAACTTCTTTTTTTGCAAGTACACCGTTTTGTGTATCAATTTTATCAGCTAATTCGTAAAAAGTTGGCTCAAACGCTTTGTTCAGCAAACTTCTAAGAAAGGCCTCTGCACTCAACTTAATATTATACCCTTGATTTGGATTGAATTCCTCATAAATAAAATTAGTCATCATACCTTTTATCCCGATATCATCAATTTCGAAATACACCAATTCTTCGGTAATAAAACGATAAAATTCACGATCATCAACTTCAGCAAGCGAGTCAATTATAATATCCTTTTGAAAAAGTATATTTTGTAATTTTATCAATTCATTCGCTATTTCAGAATCTGTAATTTCTTTTTCAGGACGAATTGGGGGGTTGTTTAAAAAATCAATTATTTTGATACGTTTAGAGTCGGCGTAGGCTTTTTCGAACTCCATAATTCTCTCAAGCCACAATCTTTCAATTTGTGGCGGCAGCTTTTCACCTGAAACATCCACAAATTTTGCTCCATGTTGCATGGTTAGTTTCATTTTGTTAATTTCGTTCTCCATTCTTAGTTCATTGAGTTTTTCGTTGGTTTTAAATGACTTAGGCATAATGTTTCTTATTCATTGTTTAAATTCATTTCCGCATTCAGATAAAAAACTCGTCTCTTTTAAAGTTAATGCTTTTAAGGCAAACTTTAAATTGAAACACGAATCTTAACCTTATTGGGGATTCAAAAGTAATTGCAGTGAATAGGAGCAAAAAGGAAAATAATATTTCGGAATGGAATATTATATTTTGTTACTTTTCAGAAACAGAAAGAATTGGTCCAAAATATCCATCGATCTCACCACCAATATCTTTGAGATACATTTGAGAAATTGCACCGTCTAAAAATAAAGCATCTTTACAATCGAAAATATCTAGGAAAAATGTTGCAAAATCGTAAAAATTGCTGCCGGTTGTGGTTGCCGCGAAAACAATTTTCTTATCTTTTATTTTGCCCACTCCACTTCTGATTTTTGCATTTATAGAACCAGGAGTAAACTTTTTATGAATTTGACCCTTTATTAATAGCATTGGGCCTGATTGGGTTGCCATTTTTACCTTCAATTTCCCCTGTGACTTTAATTTAAGAAATGCAGGTGTGGTTTCAATAAAAGGAAAATTATTTGAATCGATACAAAATATGCCATTGGGATAAAGATAGAAATTTTCGAATGTCGTTTTCTTAGTCGTATTTATGCTAAAAGCTGTTTTTGAATCTTCCTCCAAATACAAACCAACCGGTTCATAGCTTGCAGAAAACATGCCGGCATTAGTTATCATCTGAGGATTGCATGAATTGCTTTCTAAATACTGCTTAACCTCATCGAATTTAAAATAATTTAGTTTTTCTTGCTTATACAAATGTATTCGTACCACTTCTTTCTGCAAATTGGCAATATAAATTCGATACTTGACTCCACAAATTTCAAAACTCAAACTTCCTGAAGCTGTGCCCGTAATTTGCCTTATAACCGAAATAATGCTGTCGTTCAAGCCCTTCTTCTTCAAAAAACGCTGCTTTTGAAGAAGCATTTTTTGCTCATTCAATCGTATTTCGCTTTGCAAGGCTTCAATTTCTGATTTTTCTCGACTTATTAATGAATCTAGAATAAGTATTTCTGATTTTAACTCTAAAACAAAAGCCTGAGCCAAAGAATCCTTGAAATTTTTATTTGCATTTAATTTTTGCTGCTTAAGTTTTGCTTTTCTCGTCTTATCATCTTTTTCAATTACTATCTTTTTGGTATAAAGTAAATCATAAGCATTTTTTACCAAAATTTGAGTTCTTTTTAACTCAGCTTCTTCCGTGTTTTTTGAAGTCCTCGATTGGCAATAAACATTGATTTTGGATTGAAACTCAGAATCTATTTTAACAGAATCAGAAGGCGAAAATTTTGAATAAACCGTTTTTTTAGACGTAAGATGATACGTACCAAAGGAAATCAATGAAATTGCTGAAATCAACAAAAAAACTATTTTGAAACGATAGCTGAACATCTTTCCTGATAAATGAATGGAATTATTTTGTAGTTAAAGCCTTCAATTAAACTATTTATTTTTACACTTGAGATAAATACCAGTTGCTGCACCCGGTACCGAATGAAATGTTTTAATCAAAAAGGGTTGCTTTGTTTTAAGAGACGTTGTTCTTGCAAGATAGTCACCGAGATAAAAATCGATTCGCATGGTATTTGGGTAAATTTCACCTGTATTCCATGCCTTTACAATAAACTCATTATCTTCTCCTTCCTTCAATTTTAATACACGTATTATTGGCCCATTGTGGCGAAGCCGAATCAATTCGCGCGAAACAATTTCTTGGTCGTTATGAAACACGGATACCGTATCATAATCCTGTTTACTATCATCGTACATTACCAATGTTATTATGCAAGCATCAAAATCTAGGGTATTGCTTGCATATTTTACCGTGTCGGAAAATAAATGCGGCCTAAATTGTATCGTTGCATACCGATCTTTTAAAACTTTTTTAAATGTATCCATTACAATAATATTAAAAGAACAAATACTAAAATTACCGGCTGCATCGGTAGCCTTAAATACATTTTGGGTTGATCCGATGGGGAATAATTCATCTGTACCTAAACCACTTAACTGCACCAAGGCTTGAACCTTGCAATTATCGTTGGCTATTGGTTTTGTGTAGTTATACTTAACTGAGGTTGCTGACTTTTCACAATAAAGAATAACATCATCAGGACAAATTAATTCGGGTTTTTCATTGTCGATTACTTGTACCAAAAAACTACATTTACTTTGTGAAGAACTATTCTCAAGTTTTACTAAAGTATTTCGTGTATTACCTACTGAAAAAAAATTACCTGACTCAATGCCTTCTTCTTGATTAAAATCTGAATCACCGACTGAAAAATTAACAATAGCTCCACACTTTTTCGAGTCGTTAAATTTCTTAATATCTTCAGGACATTTTAATGAATCTTTGCTGGATGATGTGGAACTAACATTATCCTTATTGACATGCACCGTATAAATTAATTCGGTTCTATTACCTGCTTTATCGGTTCCTACAAATCGAAGATCAGTGCTTCCAATTGAAAATCTACCACCGGAAGGGATTCCAGATACAAGTTTCACATTCACTTCTGAACAGTTATCAATGGCGACGGGCAGTTCATAATCATATTGTTTGGTTGCTTCGTTTTGATTGTTTATGACCAAATTTACATCCGAAACTATTTTAAAAACAGGTGGATACGGGTCATTAACCACAACTTTTAAGGTACACGTCTGTTTATCACCTCTTGTACCTTTTGCTTCATAAATAATAGTGCTAGTTCCTGTTGGAAATTCAGAACCACTAGGCAAACCTGCAATTTGAGTTAAGGTTGCCGAACCACAATTTAAATTTAATTCAGGTTCTGGAAACAGAATCGTTGCAAAACATTGATCCTTTTCTGTGTTTGCAGCAATATTTGCTGGACATTTTATCGAAAATTCTTTATCAAATTTCGCATTGGTTTTATCATTATAAAGCGTTGAAATTTCGTTTTCTGTAAGAGCGTCTTCAAAAATCCGAAGATCATCCAACGAACCATTAAAAAATTCAATACTTCCTGGAATATCCTTACCGATATGAAGTGGAACTTTGTTTGGGCTAAATGATTTTGTATATGGAAAATCCCAGATTTTATTATTGTTAAGATAGCAGCGCACGTAGGCACCATCATACACTAGCACATAAAAATTCCATTTATCGTATTGAAGAACATGCTTTGAAAAATCCTTATCGTACTCAGTAAAATCTGTATTTATTGAAATGGTGCTCTGAATTGATGATTGAAATGTTTGCACCCGGAATTGCGGATTGTTATCGGTTTCAGTTAGTTCGTCGCCTTTACAAACCAGAGTCAACCATCGAAATCCATTTGCCGAAGGAATCATTGAAATTTTGAACCAACAAGAAACAGAAAATAATTTATTGATTGACTCTAAGGAACTTGAGCTAGGGACTTCAATAAATCCATCGTAACCATTAAAGTTCATGGCTCCGCAGGGATTCCCAAATCGGTCTGTGGTGGCTTTTACCCCTCCTATAATTTTACCATTATTTTGATTTCCACTAATATCAAAAACACTGTTATTAAAGGGATACCAAGCTACTAATTTTTGAGCAACTACATTCTGATTTTGACTCAGAAGGATTGTTAGACAAGATATTTGAATAAATCGCTTCATTAATTTCTATTCAAAATAATACGTTAATAAATTAACAGCTGTGCTCAATTCTACTTGCCCTGTAATGGTTTGATTTAAGCTTCCATCCTTGTTATATAATTTAAATACATCTTGATAACCTGTGTCGAGATTTACCATAAAAGTAACTTCCATTTCTTTATAACCCTTTAAAAAATCGAACACCTTTTTGGCACCATCATATAAGGTTGAATGTGCTGGGCAATGAACAATTACATGGTTTAATTTACCTTGTTCATCTTTACCAACGGCTAAAAAACGACGTTCTTGAGATTTATTATTTGCATTGATGGCAGATATTTTTAATTCATTTTTATAGACTAACAAATGTGTTTGAAATACTGTGGCTTCCTCTAATTTGGCCCATTCCATAAAATCATCCTTATCCCAACTAGAATTTCGCAAATTAAATTTACGAATAGGATCAACACCACTTCCTTTTAAAGTTAAATCTCCATCCTTTAGGTTTGAAACTGCAATACCACCGGTTGCGTAAACAATTACTAGGGCATCCATTCTGCCTAAAATCAAGGTTTCATTTACTGGAATCCCATTATCAATGGTTAATCCTTCCGGTTTTACAAAAGTCCTATCCATATAAGTGCCACTGGATACCAAAATAATATTTTTACCTGCCGACCAACTCGAGTATCGTTTAAAAACACTATTCCCCTTTTGGTCTGGGGCAGCAAAATACTTGGCCTTAATTCGATTTCCATCCCGTTTCATGGAAATAACATTATAGCGCTCTCCTTTAAAACTCACGGATGAAATTTCAACGAATTGGGAATTATAAGCTGGCAATGCATTTCGGGTATTTTTAAATAAAATAAACGAAGTGGTGACTATATAAAGGGTTGTAAAAAGTATAAATCTCTTCATGAAACATTTGTTTTAGTGTGAAATCTAATAATACGATAATAGCCATACACAGTTAAACTTCCAAGCATTAATACAATGAGTTTATAAAAAATGCCTGTATCATGCCAAAACTTGCTGAATAAGTATGCAAAGTTTTTGTTAATTAAATTGTGAATTATTTTTTCAAAATCAGTATTTCCAATGGGAGGCGCCAGATTTTTCGATTGGCAAATAGCGGTTAAATAGTTGAATTTGAAATCGTATTTATGGCTAGGTTTATTGTCGTAATAGGTTCTTAGTTGATTTGCAACAATGTTAATCCAAAATTTATAAACCACCCGATATAGTTTAGCTTTGCCTAAGTCGTAATCTTTATAATGGTTAAATCTTTCGGCCCACTGCACTAAAATAATCAAAGAATCAGGATTATAATTCACAAGGGATTGATCTATCTGCGACCATAAACTGTCGGTGAGAGCGATGGCTATAACATGCTGATTTGCGGTTGAATTACCTGAATTTATTGAATCTAAAATTGAAAGATTTTGTTGAATCGCATCAATATCGCAAGTGTTCACCGAATCTAGAAAAACTAAATACGGGAAGCTTGTCAGGGGTTGACTTTTGTCCCAAGAATGCAAATGTCTGCTTAGGTTAAATTCCGGCTTTTTAGGGCAACTGGATTCCTGGGGAATATTGGAAGAATAATCGGTCCGTATTATGATAACCAAAAGATAAGCAAGAAACGCTAAACCTGTGAGGGAAATGCCATAAATGATATATGAAACCGTTTTTTTCAATGGATTATGTTGTTTGCATTTAGTAAAATAAATTCAGGTTTAGAATCAAAGAAATCTGGTAGTTTGCTTTGCTATAATCTGCTGTTTTAAAATTAAAATCCTTTTTAAGTGTATTTAATCTTACATCAAACTGAAATCGAATGGCGCTTTGCCTCCAATAGGATAAGGCCCCGCCAACTTGCCAATTGGAAAAACCATTGTAATCTGCAAATTTCAAAGCATTGATATCACCTTCGTTTTTTGTAAAAGTAGCTAAAACATCAAAACTGTTTCCGCGTTTATATTTGGTTTTTTTTTCATAACGGCCAAATCTCAGACCTGCGCTAATTGTTTCAGAATAGACTGTTTGGTTAAGGCTTTTTTCCTGCACATTGCCTCTTAACGTATAGGTACTGCTATAATCGGTAAATACGGACCCTCTTTTCAACTTAAATAGTGCTTTAACAGGGTTAAAACCAAAGGCTAGTTCAGTTTCTAAACTAAATCGTTTGTAATAAAAGTGTTCAAGGGTATTCAATTCCATTTGGGTTTTTTCTTTAAAAGTAACTGCACCAGATGCTATAAAACCTAAACTTAAATAATCTTTCATATATGGGTAAAAGGAAATTTCACCTTTCACTCCAAATCCACTAATGTTCACCGGCATTGAATCTGATATTGCAACAACACCAACAGTTGTAGTCTTATAATTAGCAAGTTCCGATAATTGAAGCCACTCCAAGCCTCCACCCACTCCAAAATGCACTAATTTTTTATAGTTGCTAGCATAAGTTTTATCTAAACTGCGTTTTTTAATTGGGTTTATTAAAATTTCAGAGCAATTGGTTTCGTTGCATAATCCCTTTGCTTTAACAAAATATTTGGTAGGTTTTCGGGTCTTAATCACAATTGATTCGCCCCTCCCGATCGCCTTTCGTCTTTTGCAAGACTTTTTGTACCAAAACCAGTCTGCATCCTTACCCAATTCGCCATTTTGTACCGTTAAAATTGCCTTTTTGTATTTAATCAATTCGCCTGAAATATATGCCGGGCTTTGAGATTTTCGATTTACTTGAATGGTTACGAAAACACAATTGGTCGTATTACAAAAACCTTTACCTGATACGAAATAAGTAGAGGTTACCATTGGTTTAAATTCTACACTATTTCCCTGATTTTCTGAATCGCCGGTGCAAGAACTTAAGCTCCATTTCCAAGTGGCATCTTTTGCTAACTTTCCCCCTTTTACTTCTAATAACACTTTTTCTCCTTCACAAATTATTTTTGGTCCTCTACAAAAGATTGAATCAGGATCTGTTGAATTCTCAAAAACTTCGATTTGAATTTTGGCTGCTGCAGTTGTATTAAAACGACTTTCTGCTCTTACTAAATACGTGGTAGTTGAGGATGATTGAACATTAATAGAAATGCCTTTACCAATTTTTGAACCGTTACAATCATTGGCATACCATACCCATTCGGCATCCAATCCCAAACTTCCTCCGACCACAGAAAGTTGAGTGCTTAAGCCTTTGCAAACTTTTGTATTGCCTGAAATTTTTAGAGGCGAGGTGCTTCTGGCATCTACGTTTATGGTAATTTTGGCACAAGCTGTTTTATTTATTCTTCCCTCGGCACGCACATAATAAGTGGTTGTATCGGCAGGATTCACGGTTATTGACTCTCCAACGCCTATACTATCTACGCCACAATTTTCCCTATACCAAACCCATTGAGCACCCATCCCTAAACTTCCGTCTTTAACTTTTAGCTCGGTTGATTGCCCAATTCGTAAATTTTTTTCACCTAAAATACCTGTTGGCTCCTTAGAAATAAAATATTGAGGCTTTCCTATCCCGGTACTTTTTAGTGCAGATAGCTTTACATCATAAAAAGGTTCGACTAATGCCAAACAAGTAAACTTAAAATTAAGCGGGTCATAAAAATAAAGATCCATTAACTGCCCCGTACCAAAGTTTTGCTCAGCTTCTGCTCCTCCAATCGGCAAGGCAATCTGTTCGAAAAATAATTCGCCATTGCATCCTTTGTAATTCATTTTCCATGTAAGATATTGCTCGAAATTTTTGTTAACATATCCATTCAATCTATATCGATACTTAAACGCTTTTCCCCCATCATCACAGCTATTTTTTGAATAATAAAATTGCAATTCAACGTTGATGTTCGAATCACTATAAATAGATTGAATGGTTCCCCAACCAGAGGCCGTATCATTTACGTGTGTAAAAACCTTTTTACCCAAATTACTAAGTTTTGCTGATGTTAACATCACGTCGTAAAAAGGTTTTACAAGCACAGAGGCGATGAACATTGAATTTAAATCATCAAAATAAATTTTATCCTTTAGCTGTTCAATACCAAAATTCTGAATTGCATCTGGACCGCCAATTGGCAATGAAATTTGTTCGTAAAACGATTCACCTTTGCACGAAATGTAATCCATCTTCCAACTTAGATACCTTGTTTCAGAAGGAAGTGTGCCGTTTAGGCGATATCTGTATTTAAAGGGGGTTCCGGTAAAATCACAACTATTTTCAGAATATAGAAATTGTAATTCGACTTTTAGAGTTCCATCATCATAAATAGTTTCCATAGAGCCCCAGTTGGATTGTGCAAACGTGCACAAACTCGCTAATGACAATATAATCATTAAATTAACTCGCATGCTCTGAAAACATCCAACAAAATTTAAGTAGGGCAAGCTAAAAAACGCCCCAAGTCTCACTACCACTGCACTTAGTAACAGATAATCTTTCAGCATTAAAGGCATCTTTGTTAAAAATCCATGCATTTATTATTTTTATTAATTCCGTTTTGGTTAGTTCATTGAACAAGCACACTTAATTTTTTCAGCAAACCCTATGTTGCTTATTTCTTTAAGTGTTTATATTACTTAAAGGTACCCATTGTTTAGACTCATGGATGCCTAAAAAGGTATCAACTTATTTTAACAAATTTCGGAATTTTGTAACAAATAATTGACTTACTAATTCAAAATCAATATTTTTTTCGAGTTCTTTCTCTAAAGAGGTAACTTCCTTATCGCGGATACCGCATGGAATGATAAGATTAAAGTAATTAAGATCTGGATTTATATTAAAAGCCAAGCCGTGCATGGTAATATGTCTGCTAGTTTTTACGCCAATTGCTGCAATTTTTCTGGGATGCTTAGTTTCGTAATCAACCCAAACTCCAGTATATTCTTTGATACGACCTGAATCAATTGAAAATTCTGTTAAAGTTTCGATTACAGCTTGCTCCAAAATATAAATGTAGTTTCGTAAACTTAGGTTAAATTTTTCCAAATCCAATATTGGATAAACCACCAATTGACCCGGCCCATGATAAGTTATATCGCCACCTCTATCGATCCTGACATATTTTACACCCGGAAATTCAGCAATTTCGATATTGTTTTCGTTGCCCGATTTACCCAAGGTAATTACATGTGGATGCTGACAAGTAATTAGAAAATTTTGCAAATTACTTTCGCCATTTAATTTTGCTTGAAGCAAAGCATTGAATATTTTTTTTTGAAAATCCCAAACTTCGTTGAAATCCTTAATTCCGAGATGCTTGAGAACTATTTTCTTTTCTCCGCGGCTTTCCATAAGCAATCAATCATTTTCTCCCAACTATATTTTTCCTTTTCACTTTTAACAAAAGCGATCATTTTCTCTGCTTGATTTTCATCATAAAACCGATGTATAGCCTTAGCAATTTCATCTGGATTTTTCGAAACCACAAAACCCGCCTTTTCATGTGGCACCAATTCTGGCAAACCGCCTGTGTTTGTAACAATCATTGGTTTATCATAAAAATACGCAACCTGAGTTACTCCACTTTGTGTGGCATCTTTGTAAGGCTGAACCATAATATCTGCCGCTGAAAAGTACAAATGAACCTGGGAATCCGGAATAAATTCCTTACAAAAAATTACGTCATCGGTTAAATCTAAACGATTAACCAGTTCTAAATAAGGTTTTTCGTCTTCATAAAATTCACCGGCCACCAACAACTTTAGGTTAAGTCGTCTGCGGCTGCTTCTTGCAAATGCTTCTAAAAGCAAATCAAGTCCCTTATATGCCCTTATAAATCCAAAAAACAGTAAATAATTTTTCTTTTCATCCAGCTTAAGGAGTTGGCACGCTTCTGTTTTTGAGATACTCGGTTTGAAACTATTATAAATTGGGTGTGGATTATAAAGTGCGATTTTTCGCTTTTCAAATTTCCGAAGATCGCTTAACACACTTTGACTCATTGCTACAAATCCATGGCAAGCCTTTAAAAAGTATCGTGTCAATAGTTTATCACCAATTCGTTTTTCATGTGGAATAACATTGTCGGTTATTGCCACAATTCTACTTTTTCCATTTTTTCGAATAATGCTAGCAATAGTTCCTAAACAGGGCCCCATAAATGGCAGCCAATATCGGACAATTACCAAATCAGGTGCCTTTGCTTTGTATTTCAATCCAGTTTTGAACCAATTGAAAGGATTGATAGAATTGATTTTCACATCAATTGAAAGTCCTTCGGGTGCAGGTTCAGAAGAATATTGTGTTTTTCCGGGAAATAGTAGTGAAGGGTATTGAAGTTTAAAGGTTAATATACTAACCTCATAACCTTGCGATTTAAATTCATTGGCTAAAATCTGATCATAGGTGCTTAACCCACCTCGTAATGGCCAAGCCGGACCGATAATTAAAACTTCCTTCCGTTTTTTTTCCATTGATCTTTTAAAATCCTTCACTCTGTAACAAAACCACTTAATTTTTGGGTTCTATTTTCAAATAAATTTAACTATTTCAAATTATGTTTTACTTGTTAGCTATTTAGTGACCAAGGTACAAAAAATTCCTGAAAATTTAATACCCTGTTTTTGCAGCAAGTTGGTAATTATTTCTATCATTGGAGTTTCTTGAAATCAGTTCTCCTAAAAATCCGGCTAAGAACAACTGAACTCCAATGACCATAGCTAATAAACCAAAATAAAAAATCGGTCTTTCAGTCATTTTGTATTCCATAAATGCAAATTTTGCTATGGCTAAATAAAAGGCTATCCCAAAGCCAATTACAAATGATATGGTTCCAATAAGTCCGAAGAAATGCATTGGTCGCTTGCCGAATTTGCCTACAAAATAAATACTAAGTAGATCCAACAAACCATTAATGAATCGCTCCCACCCAAATTTAGTGGTTCCATACTTTCTGGCTCTGTGCTGCACTATCTTTTCGCCAATTTTTCCAAAGCCTGCTGTTTTAGCAATTACCGGAATATAGCGGTGCATTTCACCATACACTTCAATACTCTTAATAACATCTTTTCGGTAGGCTTTCAGTCCACAATTAAAATCATGCAATTGAATTCCACTCATTTTGCGTGTTGCCCAATTAAATATTTTTGTTGGAAATGTTTTTGTTATTGGGTCGTAACGCTTTTGTTTCCAACCCGAAACTAAATCGTAACCCTCCTTAACAATCATATTGTACAAATCGGGCACCTCATCTGGACTATCCTGTAAATCGGCATCCATTGTAATAATTACATCACCTTGAGCATGATCAAATCCAACGTTTAAACCAGCAGATTTACCATAGTTTCTTCTAAACTTAATACCTTTTACCGCAGGAAATTTTTTATTTAACTCAAGAATAACTTCCCATGATTTGTCGGTACTTCCGTCATCAACCAACACCACTTCATAACTAAATTTGTGCTCGAGCATCACCTTATCAATCCATTCTACCAATTCGGGCAGAGATTCATCTTCATTAAAGAGTGGTATTACCAGCGAAATATCCATCAATTTTCTTTTTCAATAATTTGTGTTTCGTCAAAATAATTTATGGGAGGCTCTTTTCTAACAAATAAAGCGGTTAACAGGGCAACCACAGCAGCCATTCCGGCCATAACCGCCAACCCAATTAGTTTAAAAACTATACTATCCTTCATTTTGAAAAAGGATTCTGTCAGCTTCATAGCCTTTTCAATTTCATCATCCGACATCCCCTTTTCCTCCATCTTTTCTCTGGCTTTAACCATTTCCTTTTCATAAATTTCTGTTACGTATTCGGGGGCATAATACGTATTGAAAAAATGAGAGAAAATTGTAAAGATGATTATGCCAATTAGGGCAGTAAAAAACATAGTTTGAAACGTTTTTCCAAAACTCAAAAATCCCCCTTGTTTTTTCTTTTCGGCAATTCCAGCAAAGGTCATAAACAACACCAGAGGGAAAATTGAAACAATTGTTGATGCAATTGAATTACTTAGCAAGGATGGGAACACAAAGTACTCAATTAAAAAAATTAAGACCGATGCAATACCGTAATAAATTCCCCACCAGAAAAATGTTCGATTAAAAAATGATTCTTTCATAGTATATATTAATTAAAATCTATTTAAAAAACATTCAAGGCTGCGAGAAAAGAACTTTGAAAACCTGGATTACTTCCGTTCTCATCAATAAGTTCGAATTTTTTAGTAATGCCCGATTGCATTTCAAAAAACAATAAAAAAGGCAGAAGTTGATCTCCTAATTCACTATCCGGATTATTGTTACTAATCTCTACCATGGTTTGCAAATCGCCTTCGGCAATCGTTTCACGATTTTTTATAACCGCTTCATAAACCTCATGCTCTTCTTGATCCAAATCCTCCTCAGTCATTAAGTATTCATCGAGATAATCGTCAATTGAGTAACGAATTTCAGAGTCTTTGCACTCTTGTAGATAAAGCAAAATATTTAGTAATTCGGTGCCTCGTTCAATGATGCTATCTTCCATCTTTTCCCATTCCTTGCTTTCAAAAAAACTTTCACCAAGCCTTTGGCTATCTTCACTAAAAAAGTTGTAGAGCAAAACATCAAACATCAGTTCACCTATGTCCTCTTTAATATTATGCTCTTTAATAATTGAATCCAAAATATCTACTTTCTTCTTAAAGGGATCGTCAGAGAGCAGTAACTCATTGATTTTTTCGGTAAGTCCAGTCGAAACTAACGTTTTTAAATGTTTGAAATAAGCGCCGAGAATAGCAGTGTTCATTCTAATTGCAGGATTTTCCATTAATAAGTGTTTGTTAAATTTTTGTTAGCTATAAAGATACATTTTCCAATGAACGAACTTCCTAATAGATGAGAATTCGACGACAATGAAAAATTTGTTTGTTTATTAAATTGCCATTCCAAGTCGGTGTTAAAAACAGATAGGTTGGCTTGGGTTCCTTCTTCTAATGCTATTTGAGGCAAATTTAGAATAGTTCGTGGATTTATTGTTAAAGCAGATATAAAGGTTTGGAGTGAAATACTTTCCTTCAAAAATGTTTGATATAAACTGTATACCAGCTGAATGGTAATGGCTCCAAACGGCGAATAATTAAATTCAACCACTTTGCTTTCGGGACTTTGCGGATTGTGGTCAGATACAATGCAATCGATTGTTCCATTGTTGATACCCGCTATTAATGCAAGTCGATCTTTGTCACCTCTTAAAGGAGGCATTAATTTTAAATTGGCGTCGAAACCCGACAAGGCTTCGTCGGTAAAGATTAAATGAAGAATAGAAACGTCACAAGTTATTGGTAAACCTTCGGTTTTGGCATTTCGGATGAGTTCAACTGATTTTGTGGAACTTATATGAGAAAAATGCAAACGCGAGCCAGTATATCGTGCGATTTCAATTTGGGCCGAGATTGACGTGTATTCGGCGTGTGAAGGAAATTGCTTTAATCCCAAGGAAGCGGTGTTATTACTTTCATGAACAAATCCACCATTGCTTAAATTTTTATCTTCAGCATGACTAAATATCAAACCACCAAAGTTTTTAGAATACAATAATGCTCTTTGCAAAGCACCCGAATTGTAAGGCGTATCACCATTACTAAAGGCAATAGCCCCGCCCTGATGCATATCATAAAGTTCTGACAATTCATTGCCTTCCAAATCATGAGTGGCAGCCCCAAGAGGATAAACTGTAACAAGTTTTGACTCTGACTTACGCAATATAAATTCAATTTGCGCTCGGCTTTGAACAGGAGGATGCGTATCGGGCAAGGAGGCAATTTCGGTAAATCCACCGGCTGCGGCTGCATTTACAAGACTTTCAACATCTTCATTTTGTTCTAAACCGGGTTCTCCATGACGACTACGCAAATCAAAAAATCCTGGCACAGCAATACAATTTGCACCATCAATCACTAAATCAGAGGTTTGATTCAAATTTCCGATTTGAGTAATTTTCCCTTCTGAAATAAATAAATCAGTGGTCTGGTTAAAATGAGTAGAACCGGAATCGGCTATCTTAACCTGTTTTATCAGGATAGTGCCGGACTTGGAGTCGGCTGTTTGTTTTTCCAAAATCTTAGCAAAAGTATTTCAATTGCGATAAATAGCAAAGCTAACCAGATAAATAATCGCCAAAGTGGTTTTCCGTTCTCTTCTTGTTTTATCAATGTGTTTATCGGTATATCTGTTTTATCATAAACTTTAACGCTCTCTGAACTGAACAAGTTTTTAATCTCGGCAGGTTCTAAAAGCACTACATCCGATTCCATTCGATTGTAGTTAAAAGCCATAGATTGCAGCGATTGCCTGCTATCTGCATCTAACAACTCATAAAGACCAGCCTCTTTAACTTGATTGTTTTCGGTTAAAAATATTTCATTGTTACGAACAATTTTTTCTGCCATTATTTCAAAGTTTCCTTTTTTTAAAATATTTGGTTTCAAACTGTTTTTAATTGTGGTAATAGGCTTCAATAAATCATTTTTACCAATAGTGTAAGCCAAAGGCACTTCTGACTTTTTCATAAAAGCCATTCGAAACATAATTGGTACAAACAATTGATTTTGCTGAAAATTGCTCCAATCCTCATTAAGGTTTAAAGCAAATTGATATATATGTCCCTTGCCTTTGGAATAAGCCTTTAAAAACACATCGCCGTTGCGTAACTTAATTATTGGCATAGATGGAAGTATGCTGATTGGTGAAAAAGTAAAATACTTCTTAACCTTTGGTAAATCTAAATTCTGCTTTTCATTGTCTACGATGTTTGCAAACAATTCGTTTTGAAAATCAAGCGTGCTCACTTCAGTTAGAGCAGATTTTATGCTTCCAAATTTTGCACATCCCAGCTCATCCATAAAAATATCAATACCCGAACCACCATTTATTTCATCAGGAAAAATGGTAAGATTACCACCATTCGCCAAATAAGTATTCAATTCTTGCGACATTCCGCTAGAAATCGAGGTTGCACCTGTAAGAATTATCAGGTCGTAATTTGGTAATTTTGAATAATCGATTTGATTGATGCTTACATTATCAAGTACAAAAAAAGGTTCGGTACTAAATAATTTTTGAATAAATTTATTGGGAGTGGTTTGATAAAGTGCCAGAACTTTTACTTCATTGTTTATTTGAAAGGTAAAATGATAGGTATCATCAAAAACAATTGGATAATCGGTTATAACCAATTCGGCTTTTTGCCAGCCTGCACCAATCACTGAAAAACCAAGCGAAACATCTTTGGTTTCACCTGCTGCAATATCAAAGCCCGAAATAGATTTTTGAATAGAATTTAGCTTCAAGGCAACTGTACCTCCTTCCAAACTCACCTCACCTAAATTTTTTATCCTTACCACCAAATTAAGCGGCTGATTTGGCTGAAAAACTGGAGATGAAAACCAGACAGAATCAATCAAAAGATTTTGGCCAGTATTACCTTTTAATGGTATTAAATTTACTTCAACACCAGCTTGAGGCTTAAGAGGCTCATTGCCACTAAACGATTTTTGAAAATCGGAAATGATATATGCTCTCTTTAAGTTATAACCACTATTTGCTAAAAAATTACTTTGCTTTTGAATAATTTCCTTGAGAGTTTTCGAAGAAGGATCAATTTCAACTTCATCAAGTTTTTGCATAAACTCTTCCTTCGAATAAAAACGATCGTTGGCTCCGCTGAAGACATTGGTTAAAAGTTGATACTTATCGCTTTCAACATAAGCAGAGGCTATTTCACGAGCCTTTGTCTTAGCAGATTCCAGCAGGGGTCCTTTTTCAGAAACAGCATTCATACTGAACGAATTGTCTACGTAAATACTAATGGCCTTTTGACCGCGTTCCGCCTTTTTGTTTTCAGAAGGAATATAAGGTTGGGCAAACGCCAATACTAAACAAACAATACTAAGTATTCTAGCTGCAAGCACTAGCAGATGCTTGATATTTCGTTGTTTTTGAGACTGTTGTTTAACTTCCTTAAGAAATTTAACATTGGTAAAAAACACCTTTTTAAACCTCCTGAAATTAAATAGATGTATTAAAATAGGAATACCAACGGCGAATAATCCAAAAAGAAAAGCGGGATAAATAAACTGCATTGGAAGGTGCTGCGAATTTAGTGATTTCGTTGTGATAATAAGACAGAAATGAATGTCAAATTATTATATAAATTCTAAAAAATTTTAATAATTCTGCCATATTGTTTAGAATAGTAAAGGGTCTCCACTTAAAAAAGTCTCCTTTTTCAAACAAAATTCTGCCAATAAAAATTCAGATTCAAGCTCGCTTAATTATCAAACCAGAAATTACGACGGCTCAATTTTAAATCTTGTAATGTGGATGATTTTACACGAATAGTAAACGTGTAACTTCGAAAATAGCCAACTGGAATCCATCCAAAACTAAATTCCCAGCAGTGTAAATCGCGGAACAAATCGATTTTTGTTACAGTAATATCCTTTGTGTTAAAATCATATCCCGAGGCATAACCAATTTTCCAATTACTGCTTAATTTTATGTCTCCATTAAAAGTTACACTTTGTCTAAAATCCTTTTTATCCGTTGGTCTTAAATGTGAATACACAAAATTATAGTTAACATTCAACGACCAAGGAATGCTAAAATCAACAAAAAACTGAGGATAATTGTTTATCATCATTAATTCTTGCTCAGTGGCATTTTTAGAAACTTTAGGTTTACGAGCTGCCGGGTTAAAATTGGTACCTAAACTAAGTCCGGCATTGATAAGCCTTCCCAAACTTGCCTTATCATCCCATACCATTTTATTAATTCTGCGATTGGTGTATTGGTAAGGATCAAGGGTCCAATTATAATTAACATTAATTTTACCGTTAAACAATCCTGATCGGCCACTAAATCCTATGTTTGACCATTTAAAACTATCGGCTAAAAAATTATGTGAAGTTGAAATGCTCAACATTTCTATGAGTTTCACTTTTTTATAAATAAAGCCTGTATCAGTATGTTTTCGAACTTTTATTTCGACATTGTTGTTTAAGCCAATTCCAATCGCAGCTTGTTTGCCTCCAGTAGGAAATCCGGAACCTCCAATACTGTAAATTGAATACGATTCTAAGGCACCGCTTGTGTCTTTTTGAACTTTTCTGTAACCCTTATTATCCGTTTCCATGTTGGGTCGAAAGTTAAAACTTAAATTAGGGGTCAATACATGTCGAATGGCTTGTAATCTACCTTTCCTAAATTGGGCAGTACCAAAAAGCTGAGTGTTTAAAGCTAAGCCACCTTGAATAGTTGATGCTCTAGCAAAGCCATTATTTTGTTGAATAATTAATGAATCATTTGTTGTATCCCAAAACTTTTGTTGGGTTTTAAAATACCAATATTCAGTATAAGAAATACTTGGATTTAACTGAAAATACTGAAAAAGTTTAATAGAAGCGGTTAACGGAACAGAATGAACTACATTGTTTCTAAGACTATCAAAAATATTAATATTTTGAGGATTTTGTTCGAATCCTATGGCAGGACCAAGATTCTTTTGTTTCATCAACACACTGCTGTTGAAGTCTCCATTATAGGATAGTCCAACGGTTTTAAGCGCCTTGTTTCTTGTATTTATATTTTCAAAAGGGGTAATTCGAGGAACATTTAAGTTTAACTCAGGAAAATTTAAATCAACTTCCTCGCGGCCAAGGTTTTGAATTATTCGCAAGCCCGTACTTAAATTCAAGTTATTATTTAGATAAGAGGATCGGTAATTTAAATTGGAAGTAACCGTTGATTGGATGATATTTTGCTGTTGCGTAGAATTTACTTTGTTGTAATCTGGCGATTGGTATTGAATATTGGCACTGAAAAATTGACCCGGATGAGCCTTTGCATCCATATTATAGAACCATTTTAACATATAATTACTTGTAATATCAAACTCGGTTTGATTTACAACATTTTTATTTTTGGTATAATCGAACCCCATATTACCTCTAAATTTATAGCGTTTGGCATAATTTGAATTTACATGCACGCCAAATCCTCCACGAAAATAAAAATCCCCAGTTACCGCCAAATCGAAATACTTGCTCACTGGTAAATAATAACCGAGATTTCGAAGAAAAAACCCTTGTGTTTGGGATTCGCCATAGGTAGGAAAAATGATTCCTCGGGATTGTCCTTTTAAGATGGGAAAAAACCCAAAGGGAATAATTAAAGGAGTATTTACTTCAGCAATTACTAGGTTAGCAGGCCCAGTAACTATTTGTTTTTTAGGTATAATTTTTAACTTTCGGGTTAATATATAAAAGTGTGGGTGCAACGTATCATTGCAAGTTGTGAAACGCGCATTCTTAACGTAGGTATTGTTAAATTCATCCTTATAGGTTTGCTGTCCATAAATAAATCCATCATCTTGAACAGTGCGGGCATTATAAACCAGAGCGCGCTTGTTTGTAAAATTATACTTCATGCTGTCGCTGGTAAACTGGTCTTTGCTATCTGCAAAATGCGGCTTGTGAATTAAATTACCTGCCGAATCCTTGTAGGGTTTTGCAATAATATCTTTTGTGTTAAAATCAACCATTATGAAGCCGGCGTCAAGATTTATATCTTCGTAGTGAACCTTTGCATTACCATAAAGATACACTTTTTTGCCTGGCAAATCCAAAACAACAGAATCGTCTGCACTATAATCTACAGGCACATCCATACCCCCAGACTTCTTTGAACTGAGCTTCAATGAATCTAGATTTTTTGCCGTTGATTGGGCAAAGCTGGCAAAGTGCCCTAAAAGAAGCAATATCCACAGGCTTGCCTTGATAAATTGAGGATAGGATAATTTTATATGAGGCAGATTCGTTTTAATATTGTGTGATTTATTAATCGCTTCGAAACTATAGTCAATTTTGTGATTTGAAAAGTTCGGCACGAAATTAGTTATACTAGTTAATAAATCAGAAAGAGATACGAACACTAACTTGTTTTTGATGAATAAAACTAAAATATCAATGCATTTTGATAAAAAAAACCAATAATTACCCATGAAAGTAATTAAGCTGCACCGAACAGAAGATGAAAAATGGATTGGGAATTCAGTTGTCTTTCCAGGAATACCGCTTTTGCAGGTTTTTATGCTAGGGGTAATTCTGTCGACAATTTTTGGCATGAGCACTGCATTTTACAAAAACCATGCCCTAAATTTAGAAAGCAATTCTGACAAAACTACCGCTAAATTAATGGCAGGCGATAAATCGATAAAAAAAATTGTAATTGATGCAGGCCATGGTGGTAAAGATCCAGGCTGTATTGGATCTGGAAATATTTACGAAAAAAACATTGCTTTAGACGTGGCATTAAAATTTGGAAAGTTTATTGAAGATAGCATCAAAGGTGTAAAAGTAGTTTACACGCGAAAAACCGATAAATTTGTTGAACTATATCAGAGAGCTGCATTGGCTAATACAAACGATGCCGATGTATTTATTTCTATACATTGCAACTCAAATCCAAACGCCAAAAATCATGGTTTCGAGTCGTATATCATGGGTACCCATAAAACCGAAGCCAATTTATTGGTTTCTAAACGTGAAAATGAATCCATATTATTAGAAAAAGATTATAATAAGAACTCAGAATACGGGGGGTTTGACCCTAACTCACCAGAATCGGATATTATCTTTTCATTATATCAAAATGCATTTATGGACCAAAGTGCAAGACTTGCCTCCAAAGTACATGAAGCTGTAAAAACCAATAATGTACTTATAACCAAAGAAGTAAAACAAGCAGGATTTTTAGTTTTATGGAAAACGGCGATGCCAAGTATCCTTATTGAAACCGGATTTTTGAGCAATGCTTCCGACTTAAAGTTATTAAATTCTGAAAAAGGAAGAAGTGATTTGGCATACAGTATGATGATTGGTTTTAGAAATTACCGAAATTGGTATTCAAAACAGTAAATTTGCAACTTGATTTTTATTCAAAACTGAATTTACCTTTTAAGCGTTATTTTTTAAACTAACCCCGTCAAAAAATATTAATTTATAAATGAAAGTAAGCAACGAAACCAAAGTAGGCATCTTGGCCACTTTTTCTATTACCATTTTAATTTTAGGTTACAATTTTTTGAAAGGTGAAAACCTTTTCACAACCTACAATACCTATTATGCAGCTTACGATGATGTAGAAGGGTTGTTTAAATCAAATCCTGTAATGATTAATGGTTATAAAGTTGGGCAAGTAAGTAATGTAGAAATGGACCCAAGAACCTTAAAACTTTTGGTTGAAATCAAAGTACCAAACACCATTAAGGTAACAAAAGACGCTGTTGTAAAAATTGTCAATACCGATTTGATTGGTTCTAAAGGAATTCAAGTTTTAATGGGTACCTCTAAAGCAATTGCACGTGCTCAAGATACTCTAGCTTCGGACAAGGACCAAAGCATGGCCAAGGCAATGAGCAAACTTATTGCCCCGTTATCCGATAAAATAAACGTGTTGTTAGAGGAATTAAATTCCCAAATTGGCGACAATCAGCTTAAAAATACATTTCAAAGTTTGAACAAAACACTATTGACTGTTGATGGTGCCGTTAAATCTTTAGAGACCATGCTTGTAAGTAAAAATGGAATGATTGATGGAATATTAACCAATTTGAATGGTGTAACTGCTGATTTAAAAACGACTACACCCAAAGTTAATTCTATTCTCGGTAATTTGGAAGAAACCTCAGCCGAACTTAAGAAATTAGAACTTGAAGCCACCATGAACAACTTAAAAAAGGCATTGGCTGATCTTTCAGCCACCATTTCAGGAATCAATGAAGGCAAAGGAACTTTAGGGAAACTAGCTACCGATGACGCTTTGTACAAAAAATTAGATGCAACTATTGGCACCATCAATAAATTAGCCATTGACATCGAAAAATACCCAAGTCGTTATACCGGTTTCACTAATGGTCAGCGGAAGAAAGCAGACAAGGAAAAGAAAAAAGCAAATCAGTAATTATTTTAGAGGGTTGGGGTAAATAGGTGTTTATGAAAAAGAACCACGTATAGAATCTGTAGGATCTCATAAACGAATAAGACCTTCATTCAGAAATTTTAAATTTGAAGTAACCAACTCTTCTAATTGATTGAGTTCGTTTTCGCTTCATTTGGTTATTTTGAGAAGTTTTTCCCTGTACTTTAGAATTTCTCCTTTCAAAAAATCGCAAGTATAGAATTCAAAATGTTTGTTAGAATTGCTTAATATTTTGCTAATTTGACTATTGGTATTTAGTATCACCCTAAATACAATGTTCAAATCGACTATTCTTTTCACTTAATGAATCAATCCTTATTTGCTAGCCACCAGCTTTCATTATCTTCATACACAAGGTTTGTCCACCTCACTTTGTTTAACTTTCAAAGTGGATGTAATTTCCTTTTACCTCGTATAATTAACAAATACCTGTAAGTCATCTATTTTTACACTTGCAAGCAATCTAATTATAATTTCTTTATTCGAATGTTCAACTATCATTGCTGCCTCTTTTGATTAAATATAGCGATAAAATTTTTCTGTTCTTAGAGGTTTTAAAAAAACAGATACGAATTAAAGCTTTCCCGCCTACTCCACCCAAGATTTCCAATACCCTTGATCTTCCATGTCCATCGCAGCTTTGGTAAGATGTAATGGATAAAAAGGATCTATCATAACTGCCAATTCGCGGGTTTCTTTGGCACCTAAACTTTTTTCTACCGTTCCGGGATGTGGACCATGCGGAATTCCTTTGGGATGCAGTGAAATCATGCCTCTTTCTACATGCTTTCGACTCATAAAATCACCATCAACATAATATAAGATTTCATCCGAATCAACATTGCTATGATTATAAGGAGCGGGTACCGACAGTGGATGGTAATCATAAAGCCTTGGGACAAAGGAACAAATAACAAAATTATGCCCTTCAAAGGTTTGATGTATGGGCGGAGGCATGTGTAATCTGCCGGTAATTGGCTCATAATTATGGATTGAGAATCCAAAAGGATAAACATATCCATCCCAACCTATGGCATCAAAAGGGTGAGTTGCATAGGTGTATGGATAAATCATATTTTGCTTTTTAATCATCACCTTAAAATCGCCATATTCATCATGATTCTGCAAATTTTGAGGTAATTTTATATCCCGTTCACAAAATGGTGAATGTTCGAGCAATTGTCCAAATTCGTTCCGATATCGCTTTGGTGGAACAATGGGTGAAAAAGATTCGGTGATAAAAAGTCGGTTATCAGGCGTATCAAAAATTAGTTTGTAGATTGTGCCTCTGGGAATCACAAGGTAATCACCGTATTCGAAACTGATTTCACCGTAAATCGTTAATAATTTACCACTCCCTTCATGCACAAAAACAACCTCATCAGCATCCGAATTTTTAACGAAATAATCGTTGGTGCTTTTTGTGGGAGCTGCCGAAATCAATACGACATCGCTGTTTCCCATCAACACAACGCGACTTTGTAAATAATCCTCGTTTGGCTTGGTTTTAAAAGTTAAAAAACTTCGGTTTTGCATATTCTTTTTAAGGACATAATCCGGCTCAACGCTCCAAGCTTCGCCAATTGCTTTAACTAAAGTTGGTGGGTGACAATGGTAAACCAATGAATAAATACTTGAAAATCCCAAAGTGCTAATGAGTTCTTCCGCATATAAATTTCCGTCGGGTTTACGAAATTGTGTATGGCGCTTCGGGGGAATACTTCCAAGTCGGTGGTAAAAAGGCATGGTTTAAATTTGGTGGTTTGAAAAAGTGTATCTAATTTGCTTCAAATTTAAAAGAAAAAATGATTGGTCGCGGGATGAAAATAATAATTCTGGTGGTGTTGATTATAAGCATTTTGCCTGCTTGTAAAAAGAATGACAAAAATTACAAAATGGCACACGATACCGCGCTTAGTCCAGAAGTGCGCGCTTGGTCGCAAAAAATACTAGATGACCCAAAGCGAGATGACTACTATGCAGAAAGAGCTATGGTATTAATTAGCAATGGTCAAAAATTTAAATTGGCTATTGAAGATTTAGAAACCGCTCATAAAATGAATCCTCAAAAAGGCATTTACCTCCTTAAATTGGCAGATGCTTATTTTGGAAATAACGAAACATTTAAGGCCAAAGAGTATTACCTTAAAGCATGCGATAAAAACACACATGATGCCGAAGCACTTTTTAAAACCGGGCAGTTTTTCTTGTTTGTAAAAAAATATGAAGAAGCCAAACGGTACTTTCAAGAAGCCTTAAAGGCGGATGAAAGTTATCCGAAAATTTATTTCTTCTTAGGGCAAACTCACAAAGAAACTCAGGATACAGCGAGAGCTATTCAATATTACAAGCAAGCTATTCAAATCGATGCCGGTGATTATGATTCTTACCTGCAAATTGGACAATTATACACAAAACAAAATAATCCGGAGGCACTTAAATATTTAGATGCGGCTATCAATACCGATGAAGGCAATGATGAAGCTTGGTATGCTCGCGGCTATTATTATCAATTAACAGACAATTGGGAAAAAGCCATTCTCAATTACCAAAGAACTATTACTATCAACCCTTACCATGCACTCGCTTATTATAATGCCGGTTATATTTATTTTTCACAAAAGAAGTTGGATTTGGCCATCCGCCACTTTGAATTATCATTTAGAGCAAACGATGCCTTTGAAAAACCGGTTTACATGATTGGTTTAACCCATGAAGCAAAAGGAGAAAATAAAGAAGCACTCGAATTTTATAAGCGTTGCCTTCAATTAAACCCTAATTTTGAACTCGCTAAAGAAGGTATTAAAAGACTAGAACCAAAATAATGGAAAACGAACCAAAACTATTTAAATCACTAAAACTAGAATTAGAACCAGGCATCTATTATTGGTGTAGTTGCCAGGAGAAAGAAGACTTGGTATTATGCGAAAGCAGTCATACCGACTGCATGCCTTTAGAATTCGAAATCACAGAAAAACGAATTCGTTCTTATTGTACTTGCAAACTAACCAAAACCCCTCCGTTTTGCGATAGCTTTCACAAAGAACTGAATGCTAAAATAATTGAGGATTTTGAAGCAGCCAAAACGAATCCAACGAAAGATATAATTTAAGGTAAGAATTCAGCAGGATTCAAAATGGTTTTGGGATATTTATAATTTCTTAGTTAGATGCAAAGCTATCTCTCTCAAAAAAATTTCAACTATCGGTAACTTTTTGTGACCAATTTTAAACATGATTTAAACGAATTTCAATTTTATTAACTTTGGAACAATCAAAGTATGTTCAGACCCATAAGTGATTGGGGATACTTTGATAAAGAATTCGAGATATAGAGCAATGCTTTATTGCATGAGATTACAGTCGGGATAAAGTTTCTTATGCTTTCTGATTTGACGCTGCATTAACTTGAATTAGCTCAACAAGAAGTAGGGGTAAAATAACGGCAATTCCTGAGCAATATAAAATCGATTTAGGCATTAGCGATGAAGCAATTCAACTTGCTTAAACCTATATCAATGAAGGAGTGCTGACTACTAAGAGCTATAACAATGTCTTGCATATAGCACTAGAAAAACGGAACAATTCAGATGTTTTGGCAAGTTAAAATTTTAAGCATATTGTAAATCTTAACCGAATTAGAATGTTTAACTCTATCAACTTGAGACTTGGAAATAGAACGATAGAAATAAGAACTCCAAGGGAAATTTTAAACTTAAAGGAATAAGGCAACAATTAAAAAATTGGATGCTGTAAAAATGATGCGAAACATTCGGGAAAAACTCAATGAGAGGTTTTGGAAGAATCGATAATTTAAAAAAAGAAATGGAAGCTATATTTAAAAAGTACAACCTTAAAATCTCTGAATCTGAGGTGTAAGAGTTCTATTTCTTCAAGAAAATGAAGCCCATCTGCAAACACTAAATAAAAAAGATGGCTTATTTTTATTTGAATGGTTAGTCCTTCCTAAGATATTTTTAATATACTGAAAACTTTTAATCTCCGAAACTGCTTCCCTTTTCTTCTGTAACTGCCTATAAACCCAAATAAAATTCTAAGGTTCTTCAACGAAATACTTTTACCGCTAAACTTCCATCGGTATTTCCATGAGCAAAACTTCTACCTCATCACTCATAGCCGATAAGGTAAAGGTGTCTAGTTCCCATAAACCCAAGCCATCCCGCGTGTTTAAGAGTTGTTCATTTACCATTAAATCGCCTTTTATTACAAATAAATAAACGCCATTGCCTAGCAACTTTAAGTTATAATTTAAAACAGTATTATTACTCAAATTACCCAAATAAAACCAAGCGTTTTGATGAATCCAAACGCCTTCGTCATCTGCATTTGGCGAAAGAATTTGTTGTAATTTATTTTGTCGATCTTCAGGGTTTAATTGAATTTGATTGTAACGCGGTGTTACATTTTGCTTATTCGGTAACACCCATATTTGGAGTAACCGCAATAGGGAAACATCACTGCTGTTGAATTCGCTGTGTTGAATTCCAGTGCCTGCGCTCATCACCTGAACTTCTCCGGCATTAATCACTGCAGAATTTCCCATGCTGTCGCGATGTCGCAATTCGCCTTCCAGCGGAATTGTAATAATCTCCATGTTATCATGCGGATGGGTTCCAAATCCCATTCCGGCAGAAACTTCATCATCGTTTAGCACTCGCAAAGCACCAAAATGAACTCTGTTAGGATCATAATATCCTGCAAAACTAAAACTGTGGTGAGCGTTAAGCCAACCATGATTTGCATGACCACGGGTGTTGGCCTTATGTAAAACTGACTTTGACATAAATTTTTAGTTAATTATATAAACAAATTTACCCTATTTACAGTTTAAAAATACTTTCTGAAAAATTTAAAAGTGGTTGATGTTTTTACTCCAAACCGAGCAATTCCTCAAAAACCGTTTCATATTCACCTTCTTTTTTTACCAAATCATGCTTTATTTGATTCAAGCTTTGCGTAATTTTCTTTAACTCAGTAGGACTTGAATAAACAGATTCTTTGCTCAATTCAGCTTCGAGTTCGTCAATTTCCTTCTTCATCAGGGCGATTTCGCTATCAAGTTCATTAACTTGTTTTTGCAGTGATTTAATTAAGGTATCGATATGCGGCTGAGATTCCTTTTTAGGTTTTGCCACCGTAGTACTTGGTAATGCATTTTTAACTGCTGCTTTTTCTGTAGCCATTGTCTTTAAACGCTGGTGATACCAAGGATCAAATTCTGCATAAGTACCAGGATATTCCTTAATTTTATTGTCTTCAATCCACCAAATTTTATTGGCTATCTGACTCACAAAATGCCTATCGTGACTAACGACAATAAAACCGCCAAGATAATTATTTAACACATCAACCAAAATATCGATGCTTTGCATATCCAGGTGATTGGTAGGTTCATCTAACACTAAAAAGTTGGCACCAGTGGTAACCATTTTTGCCAATGAAACGCGGGCTTTTTCGCCTCCGCTCAATACCTTGATTTTTTTAAATACATCATCTCCCTGAAAAAGAAAACCGCCAAGTAAACCACGTAAATCCATTTCAGTTTTATTGGTTGCAAATCCGGCTAATTCTTCCAAAACATCATTTTCGAGATTTAAGCTTTCTAATTGATGTTGGGCGTAAAACGATTGAATAACATTGTAACCTTGAATTCTCTCGCCAGAATGACTTTCGGTGCCTGCAATAATTCTTAAAACGGTACTTTTTCCTTTTCCGTTTGCACCAATAAGGGCAATTCTATCTGTTCGGTCAATGAGTGCACTCGCACTTTTTAAAATCTCTAAACTATCGTAGCGCTTTCCAATATTTTTGAGTTCACAAATAATTTTACCGGCTTCCTTTTGAATATTGAAACGAACGTTAATTCGTGAATTATCTTGTTGAACAGCTTCTACCAAGTCTAATTTATCAAGCATTTTTACCCTGCTTTGAACAACCGTAGCCTTACTTGCTTTGGCTTTAAATCGAGTAATAAATCGCTCTTGTTCGCGAATATATTGCTGTTGATTTTCAAATTGACGGGTTTGCAAATCATCGCGTTCTTGCTTTTGTTCAAGATACTCTTCGTAATTTCCTGTGTATTGATAAATTTTAGCATTTGCTATCTCCACAATTTTGGTAACCATTCTGTTTAAGAAATAACGGTCATGCGAAACCAATATTACCGTGCCATCGTAGTCGCTCAAATAATTTTCAAGCCACTCAATACTCGGTAAATCCAAGTGATTGGTTGGCTCATCGAGCATTAACAATTGTGGTTTCATCAGTAGCATTTTAGCCAGCATTACACGCATGCGCCATCCACCCGAAAATTCAGAAAGTGGCCTTGCCAAATCAGCTGTACTAAAGCCTAAACCTTCTAAAATTTCTTCGGTTTTGTAACGAATATCATACCCATCCGAATGCAAAAACTCTTCTTGCATTTCGCCGAGTTTATGAAGGTTATCTTCTGAATAATCAGTTTCTACAATCTTTAAAAGTTTTTCAATTTCTGCTTCCAAAAACAATTGCCTCTCGAAAGCCTGCATGGCAACATTCACAATGGGTTCATCGCTTTGAAAGGATAAAAGGTCTTGATTTAAAAAGCCTATTGTTAAGCTTTTTAATTTGCTCATATCCCCTTCACGCAATTGATAATCGCCGGTGATTAAACGTAAAAGCGTACTTTTACCAGTACCATTTTTACCAACGAGTCCGATGCGTTCTTTGGGTTTTATATGCCAATCAGCATCTTTATAGAGGTATCTTCCTCCAAACTCAAATGAAAAATTACTTAATGAAATCATGAATTGTGTTCTAGTTTGTTAACTTTTTATAAACTCTGGCCCCTTATTTATATATTATTATTTTAGCCAAACAGATTAAACTGTATAATATAAATTGCTGCACCTGCAAAAAAACCAAGCAATGCTAAAATAGAAATATTTTTAAGATACCAGATAAAATCAATTTTTTCGAGGCCCATAGCTGCTACGCCGGCTGCCGAACCTATAATTAATGCGCTACCTCCTACCCCCGTGCTGTATGCCAAAAATTCCCAAAAATAGTGATTGGTTGGAAAATCTGTTAAACTATACATGCCTTGCGCTGCGGCAACCAATGGCACATTATCAATCACCGAAGAAAGCAATCCCAAAATAATAACAATCAAGGTATCGCTTTTTGCAGTATTAGTCAACGCCAAAGCCCAGTTTTGGAGCACTCCTGCACTTTGCAATGCTGAAACGGAGAGTAAAATTCCAAGAAAAAACAAAATACTTGAAGCGTCAATTTTACGAAGTGCCGAGATTACAGATAGGTGATCCTTATCGTCTGTATCTTTTTCGTGATGAATAAATTCTGTAATAACCCACATAGTGCCTAAACCTATCAATATTCCCATAAATGGAGGTAAATGGGTAAGAGTTTTAAAAATCGGAACAAACACAAGCGAACCCAATCCCACAAAAAATACAACATTTCGATCGCGAGGTTTTGAAGTCAACTTAATTTTTTCGGAATGAAGCGCTGTTGGCATCAAACTGCCTTTAAACCGAAACGACACAATTATTAATGGAACGAGTAAGCAAACCAAGCTTGGTAAAAATAAAGCCGGAATAATTCCTCCGGGCGTAATTTGACCTCCAATCCAGAGCATCGTTGTTGTAACATCACCTAAAGGAGACCACGCTCCACCTGCGTTTGCCGCTACAACAACCATTCCTGCGAACAATAGTCTTTTTTTGTTATCATCAACTAATTTTCTAAGTAATGAGACCATCACAATTGTTGTGGTAAGATTATCGAGTATGGCCGACAAGAAAAAAGTAATGAAACATATCATCCACAACAGATTCCTGATTTTAGTTGTTGAAATTTGATCTGAAACAATTTGAAATCCATCGTGAGCATCAATTAATTCAACAATAACCATGGCCCCTAGCAAAAAGAACAAGATTCCCGAAATTTCACCCATGTGATGCATGAGTTGCTCGTTTACCATTTCTTTGTCTGCGTTGCTAGAAATATAAATTACCCAACATAATACGCCGGTTAGTAAAGCACTTGCTGCTTTATTTAGCCTAATTGGATGTTCGAAGGCTATGGCGAGATAACCTATGACAAAAATTAATATGAGTGCTAAAATCATTTATTGTTTTGAATGAAAGTTAGAAAAATTATAGTTTAAAATTCAATTAGAGGTCGTGACCCATTTTGTCTCGCTTGGTATCTAAGTATTTTTTATTGTGCTTATTGGCTTTAATTTTTATTGGAACGTTCTCCACAATTTCCAATCCATATCCAACTAAACCTGTTCGTTTTTGAGGATTATTGCTCAATAGGCGCATTTTTGAAACGCCTAAGTCTCTCAATATTTGGGCACCAATACCATAGTCGCGTTGATCCATTTGAAAACCTAATTGTAAATTGGCTTCAACAGTATCAAGTCCTTGCTCCTGTAACTTATAGGCTTTTAATTTATTGATGAGCCCAATACCTCGCCCTTCTTGATTCATATAAACAATGACACCTTTCCCTTCCTTTTGAATCATATTCATGGCGGCATTTAGCTGTGGGCCGCAATCGCAACGGCAACTTCCAAAAATATCACCGGTAATACAAGAGGAATGAACGCGAGTTAACACGGCTTCACCTTCTTCCCAAGTGCCTTTTACTAAAGCGATATGCTCTTGATCCGTATTAATTTGTTTGTAAGCTACCAAGTCAAAATCTCCATGTTCGGTAGGCAAATCAACACTTATAATGCGTTTAATTAAACTTTCCTTTTCGATTCGATACTTTATTAATTCTTCAATTGAAATAATTTTTAGATCGAATTTTTCTGCTACTTTAAGTAAATCTGGGAGACGTGCCATACTTCCGTCTTCATTTAAAATTTCAACAATGCAACCAACAGGAGGAAATCCTGCCAATTTTGCTAAATCAATAGCTGCTTCGGTATGCCCTGCTCTGCGCAAAACACCTTCTGACCGAGCTATGAGGGGAAATATATGACCAGGCCGTCCTAAATCATCGGGTTTGGTATCCTTATTTAAAAGGGCCTGAACCGTTTTAGAACGATCTTGGGCCGAAATACCAGTTGTGCAACCATGACCTAATAAATCTACTGAAACCGTAAAGGCTGTGCGATGATGATCGGTATTGTTTTGAACCATCAATTCTAGCCCTAGCTCTTGGCAACGAGTTTCGGAGATAGGAACGCAGATCAAACCTCGCCCTTCCTTGGCCATAAAATTTATCATTTGAGGAGTAACATTGGAAGCTGCTGTCAAAAAATCGCCTTCATTCTCACGATTTTCATCATCAACCACAATTACCAGTTTACCATTTTTGATGTCTTCAATGGCGGAATCTATGCTGTCTAATTTGCTTTTCATTGGAATTGTAATACCTCATTTATATAAACCATGTTTCTTTTGCTTACTTAAAAAACTCTCGTATTAGCTTTTTTGGCAAGATTAATGATTCATCCAAAATATTGATGGTCAATTTTGTAAACCAAAGCAGCTTTTTGACCAAGCTGCAAAAATAATATTTAATAGGCGTATTGTCTTGATAAGGATTACTCATTCTGTCAAAATTTAATAGGAAGTTTACAATCAGCCTTCTTGCTTTTTGTTACATTTGCCGACAAGTAGTTATTATGCATATTTTGTTCGTCGCCAATAGGGTTCCTTACCCGCCTTTTAGAGGCGATAAACTTAAGATTTACAATCTTGCTAAACGCCTTTCGGTTAACAACGATCTTTTTCTAATCACTTTTGCCGAATCTAAAGAAGACTATAAGTACATTTCGGAACTCGAAAAACTTTTTAAAAAGGTAATAATTATTGATTTACCCAAGTGGCAATCTTACCTAAATTGTTTAATGGCTGTTTTTTTAAGCACCCCGTTTCAAGTTGCCTATTTTAAAAGTAGCAAAATGAAGCAAACGATTCTGGATTTTTTAGCAAACAATTCGGTTGACATCATTCACACCCAGCATTTGCGCATGGCACAGTTTACATCTTCTATCTCTATGCCTAAAATATTAGATTTACCAGATGCATTTTCGCTTTATTGGAAGCGACGTATAGCGAATCAAAGTAACCGTTTTATACGTCTCTTTGAAAAAATAGAGTACCGCAGGCTTTATAAATTCGAATCTCAAATTACCAAATTTTTTAACCTCTCCCTTGTTTGCTCTCGTGAGGATTTAAACTACTTGCGCGATGAACATGAAGCTAAAAACGTAGATATATTAAGAAATGGGGTAGATTTTGACACCTTCAAAACAGAAGGACAAGACTATTCGATTGGTAATACTTTGCTTTTTACGGGAAATATGGATTATGCACCAAATATTGATGCTGTTGGGTATTTTTCGAAAGATATCTTACCGCTTATTGTAGCGGTTTTACCTCAAATAAAATTTATTATAGCCGGCCAAAGACCTGTAAAATCTGTTTTAGATTTAAAGTCAGAAACCATAGAAATAACCGGATTTATTCCCGAACTAAGTGTTATTTACCAGCAAGCTGCGGTTGTAGTTTCACCATTAAGATTTGGAGCCGGAACGCAAAACAAAGTTTTAGAGGCTATGGCCATGGGTATTCCAGTAGTTAGTGGAAACATTGGTTTTAAAGGTTTGGAAATAGAAAACGGCAACGGTGTTTTTCTTGAAACTTCGGCTGAAGGTTTTGCAAATAAGGTTATTGAATTGTTGCAAAATAAAGATTTACGAAAACTTACAGGACAAAAAGGACAGCAAATAGCGCATGAAAAATTTAGTTGGGACAAAATATCACAACAATTAGAGCGTTATTGCAAAGCCCAGGTATAAATTTATCATCTTTAAGTCAATAGAATAAAAAATCCCTTGGTTATTTGACAGTTAATAATATTTTTGTTTTTGGGAATAATAATGGGCAGGTTCGAACGCGAAAAAATATCAAAAAAAGTACATACAGCATCGCAGGTTTTTGCCGGGTTAGCTAGTGTGGGCATTTTAATTATTGTTCTTCAGCTTTTTTCTAAAACCACGGGTATTGATTTATTCAATATCAATTATTCGCTTTCCAAGTTATTTGTTAACGAAACACCCTACCAAAAAACAGCACAGCCTCCTGTTTACATTCCCGAAACCTCAATATTTAAACCAATTTATAAAAACCTATTTGAGAACTCTGATGCCTTAGCCAAAGCCCAGGCTTATCTTCAGAACAACATAACTGTTTCTCCAATAAAACCAAGTGGGACAAAAAATACCAAAGAAAATACCGGCAAATTCGATGAAAAATATTCACTCATTGAAATTCCTTCGGTGCACTCGTCAGGGGCTTTGTTTGGTTCAGATATCCAATTCAGATTTAGAAAAAATTTTAATCAAAACGGAATTTTACCTATTGTAAAGGATGTAAAATATAGCAAGTGGTCACTCGGCATTAGCTTGGCACCGGGTATCAGTTTTAGTCGTATCAAATACACCAACATAGCTTCCATTTCCACACGAACCGATGGCAATACACAGTATGGCTTTTATCAAACTCAAAAAGAAAGAAATGAGATGAATCGTTCACTTATGAAATATGCTTTAAGTATGGATATTTCTTATCGATTCAACAATAGCTTGAGTTTACAATCAGGATTAGTGTATGTAAATTCGGGAGAATCAGTGCTGGTTAAAGAAATTACCGACGAAAACAATCCTCAAACCATTGCAGTTTATAATCCGGATAAAAATAATTTTTTTGAAGGCAAACCTGATTTTGAATCGCCGGAAGCCGGAAGTTCCGAAAACAATGTTCGCTTCGCTAACAATTTATCGTATTTTGAAATTCCACTGATTTTAAACTACAAAGCAGTTTCCATCAACAAATTAACCGAGATTGAATTTCAGGCCGGAATGTCTGTAACCCGTCTCGATTTTGTTTCGGCCATGGTTTACAATTTCGAAAACAATGGGTATTATTTGATCACCGGCTCGCAACCTTCCATTTATCAAAAGTATGGCAGCAATGCTATTGCTGGCGCTGTGCTTAATAAGTATATTACCAACTCGATTCAATTTTTTATCAACCCGCAATTTAAACTAGGCTTAACCAACATTTTCGATCCGGGTTACAACATCAAACAGCATTATTATAGTGCAAGTGTTCGACTAGGGATGAAAATTAATCTTTAAGCAACTCTTCACATTTTCTTTTAATTCTTATTTTCGCATTTTATTTAAGTTGTTACACTTTGTAAGGTATGTGTGACAATATGTAATTAAACCCAACTCAATAAACGAAACAAATACAGATTGAAAAACCTAGAAAATGCCTGAAACAATGTTTGTTTAGGAATTTCTTTTTACTAAATAATAAAACAGAAAACCGCAAATGAAAAAAATTTTATTGTCACTCGTTTTGGCCGCATCTTTTTCGGCCTTCTCTCAATTAACTGTTACAACCATCTATGAAAACGAAGATTTGATAACTTCTGAAGATGGTTTATTTAAATACAAAGTGTACAAAAACGACCCTTTAAAAAGTCGCTGGTACACGTTGAACAATGGTTTAACAGTTATTTTATCGCCTAATAAAACCACTCCCCGAATTCAAACCTTAATTGCAACAAAAGCCGGTAGCAAAAGCGACCCTGCTGATAATACTGGACTAGCACACTATCTTGAACATTTGTTGTTTAAAGGAACTGACAAATACGGAACTCTTGATTTTGCAAAGGAAAAAGTCTATTTAGATCAAATAGATGCTTTGTATGAAAAGCATAACCGTGAATCTGACGAATTAAAGCGCAAGGGTATTTATCGCGAAATTGATTCAGTTTCGGGTTTAGCTGCAAAATATGCTATAGCCAACGAATACGATAAGTTGGTTCAAAGTATCGGTGCCACAGGTACCAATGCTTTTACAAGTTTTGAACAAACAGTTTATGTTAATGATATCCCTTCCAACGAAGTTAGTAAATGGCTAAGCATTGAAGCCGAAAGGTTTCGCAATCCTGTACTTCGCTTATTTCACACAGAATTAGAAGCTGTATACGAAGAAAAAAACAGAACGCTCGATAATGATGGACGAAAAATGTTTTATGCATTGTATGAAAATCTGTTTCGTCGTCACAATTATGGCTTACAAACAACTATCGGAACTGTAGAACATCTAAAAAAACCTTCTCTCGAAAAAATTAGGAATTACTTTAACACCTATTATGTACCTAACAATATGGCTATCATTATGGCCGGTGATTTTAACCCCGATGAATTGATTAAAGAAATCAATGAAAAATTTATGTATATGGTACCTCGCCCGATTCAATCTTACACTTTTAATCAAGAAGATTCCAAGTCATTACCAACTTATGTAGATGTTTACGGGCCTGATGCAGAATATGTTTACATGGGTTATCGCTTGCCTGGTGCTGGTTCGCGAGAAGCCACATTGTTAACACTTACAGATTTGCTTTTAAGCAATAGCAGTGCAGGACTTATCGATCTAAATCTGGTTAAATCACAAAAAGTATTGGGTGCTTCTTCAAGTCCTAATATAATGCAAGATTACAGTGTGCACATGTTCACCGGCAGAGCCAAAGAAGGTCAATCACTTGAAGAAGTGCGCGACTTGTTATTAGCTGAGTTGGACAAATTACGAAAGGGTGATTTTGATTATGACATGGTGCAGAGTATTGTTCAAAATAATAAGGTTGACCAAATGCGACAGTTTGAAGGTAACAGTGGTCGCGCCTATAATTTATTGGAATACTTTACCTTAGGTGTAAATTACCAAGTAAGTCTTCGTCAAAATGATGAAATGATAAACATTACAAAAGAAGAAATTATCAATTTCGTAAATAAATATTATACCAATGATTACGTTGTTTGCTACAAACACAAAGGAAAAGACAATAGCATCCAAAAAATTGATAAACCCGAAATTCATAAAGTGGAAGTAAACCGCGATGCTTCGTCCCCATTTGTTGAAGCGATTTTGAAAACCGATTCAAAAAAACTTACACCCGTTTTTGTTGATTACAAAAAAGATATCGAAAAAGTGGAACTTAAAAACAAGGTTAATGCCTACTTTGTAAAAAATGAAACCAATCAATTATTTACCTTATATTATGTTTTAGATGCTGGTAAATACAACGATTTAAAATTGGCTTACGCTGTGAATTATCTTCCATATCTAGGAACTTCAAAATACAGTGCCGATCAAATTGCAACTGAGTTCTATAAGTTGGCTTGTAATTTTGGTATTTCGGTTAATACCAAGCAATCCTATGTTTATTTGAGTGGATTAGTTGAAAATTTCGAAAAATCTTTGGCTCTTTTTGAAGAACTATTGGCAGATGCTCAACCTAACGAAGAAGCTTTAAAAAACCTAGTTGGTAGAACACTAAAAGGTCGTAAAGACAGTAAATTAAACAAAAGCACCATCTTAAACGCAGCACTCCGAAATTACGCCATGTATGGCTCCGATAATCCGTTTAAATACAATTTAAGTGAGTCGGATCTAAATAATTTAAAGGCTGCTGATTTATGTTCCTACATACATAATCTGGTAAAATATCAACACAAAGTTTTCTACTATGGGCCGGAAAGCAGTAGCGCTGTAAAAGCAATTTTAGACTCTAAACATAATAGTGTTGCGCAAAAAATAGCTTTGCCGGCAGCTAAAGTGTTTACCAAACGCGAAACAAAAACTAATGAAGTATATTTTACCAATTACGATATGGTTCAGGCAGAAATTGCATGGTATAGAAGACTAGATAAAGTTGACCACAAGAAAGATGCTTTGGTTACTTTATTTAATGAATATTTTGGTGGAGGTATGAGTAGTCTTGTTTTTCAAACCATTCGCGAAAGTAAAGCATTGGCATATAGTACTTACTCATACTATACCCAAGGCAATGAACCAGGTGAATACGATGGAATTTTAGCTTATGTTGGAGCTCAGGCTGATAAATTGCCGGAAGCGATTCCTGCGATGAACGAATTATTGGACAAACTACCTGCCTCTGAAATATTATTAACCAACTGCAAGGCATCGATTAAGAGTCAGCTTGAAAGTGATCGTACCATTGGAACCAGCTTACTTTTTGCATTTGATGAAGCTGAAAAATGGGGCTACAAAACGGATCCTGCCAAAGATATTTATAACAATATAGATAAAGTAACTTTTAAAGACTTAGATGCTTTTCATAAAAAATATTACAGTCAAAAACCATACAGTTATATGATGATAGGCAATAAAGAAAAGCTAAATCTAAAAGCCATCGAAAAAGTAGGAACTATTAAAGAGTTAAGTCTGGAAGAAATATTTGGCTACTAGAATTCCATTGAGTTTTGAAGATTGATTCATCAAAAGTTCAAGTATTTCTCAACCCAAAATCCATCCAATTCTGGCTGATATTTTTCTTTGTCATCCGGTTATTTGGAATAACAAACCCACCACTCGAAAATAGTCATGATTGGAGGCAATGTCTTACCAATATGGTAAGTCGCAACCTCTATGAAACCGACAATAACCCATTTTACCCGAGAGTTGACAATGGCGGCCGTCATGAAGGTATAATGGCTTCTGAATTTCCAGTTTTCAACTATCTGGTATATTTAATCTCTATTGTATTTGGTTACGAACATTGGTACGGTCGTTTAATCAATCTTGTATTTTCTACACTCGCCGGTTGGTACTTTTATAAATTGGTTAAAATGCACTTTTCTCAGCGTATTGCATTTAATGCTACGTTAATATTAACGGTTTCTATTTGGTTTAGTTTTAGCCGTAAATCCATGCCCGATGTATTTAGCATTTCTTTGATGATAATAGCCTTGTTTTATGCATTTTCATTTACAAAAAATCCAAATCTTAAACAACTGTTCGTCTTTGGATTTTTGGCAACTTTGGCTGCTTTGGCAAAAATCCCTGCGCTTTATGCCCTCAGTTTGTTAGGTTTACCAATCCTTTCATCGAAGGTAACTGTTTCTTCAAAATCATTACTCGCTGTTACCTCTTTTATTGTGGTTGCCATAACGTATTGGTGGTATTTTATTTGGGGCGATTATTTACTTAAAACATGGGAGTATCAATTATTTTTCCCTAAAAATTTTAGTGAGGGCATTGTTGAGTTAAAACAGTATCCCGGCAAATTATTGGAACAGTTTTATTTTACGGCCTTTCAGAGTTTTTTGGCTTTTACAATGTTCCTATTTGGTATCCTTATCTGTATAAAAAAGCGTTATTGGCTACCCCTCAAAACATTGGCGGTTAGCTTGCCAATATTTTTCGCTTTCATTATTAAAACAGGCAATGTTTTCGCATTACACAGTTATTATGTTATTCCATTTGTACCGGTAATGGCTTTAATTGCTGGGGCTGGCCTAAGTTTTCTTCCCAAAAAACTATACATCTGGATTATATGTTTTATTTCGCTTGAAGCTATTGCAAATCAGCAGCACGATTTCTTCATTCCCTATTCAGAGCGATTCAAATTAAGCTTGGAACAGGAAATAAATACTTACGTTCCGTTAAATGAAAAAATTGCATTGTGCGGTACCACGGGCCCACAATATTTATACTTTGCTCATCGCAAGGGTTGGGGCTTATCACCTCAACAAACCTCAGACACGGCTTATATGAATCAGGTTAAATCGAAAGGATATCGTTACTTGGTAATTATCAAACGCGAAATAAGTCATTTACCCAGCTATAATTTGATTGGTGAAGGCAAACATATTTGGGTATATGATATGAAGTAGACAATATGGAATATTGCTTCAACTTGTGCTTTTTATTCGGTCGAAGATGATGTGGCATCAGGCATCGATTTCGATAAACTTTGCAACAAGGACAATCTAAGTTGGAATTTTATATTTTCAATATACTTCATTCAATTTAAGATAAGTCTAGTTTTTATGAGGCTAAGCCGTTTGCTTCGATGATAGAATCTTTTCATTACTTCAGTTTTCAAAGATTAAAGACGAATCAATGATGGTAAGAAGATTGTTACAAGCAAGTTTAGTACCACCGATAGTGCTAAACATAAACCGACATAAAAACGACCCGAAAGCCAGCACTTCGCAAAATTAAAAGAGCTGCAATGCAACCGCTCAAGCCGATCCAAATTGCAGCACATTTATTTTGCCCTACCGCACCCACTTGTCTGCGTGTAACGCACAGGCAGAAAGCCCACCCACCACCCGACCAGTGGACAGAGGACTATTTGAGTGCAACTTTTGACAATAACAAGGTTTTAAAATTTATCTTTACGACCTATAAATTAAGAATAACAAACAGACAATGACTGATAATTTAGAATTAGAAAAAACCCTTTGGCAAGCAGCCGACAAACTTCGGAACAATATGGATGCTGCCGAATATAAACACATTGTTTTGGGTTTGATTTTCTTAAAATATATTTCTGATGCTTTTGATGAATTCTATATTCAATTAGAAGCTGAAAAAGCTGAAACAGGTGCAGACCCAGAAGACAAAGACGAGTACACAGCCGAAAGAGTTTTTTATGTACCACCTTCGGCACGTTGGAAATGGCTGCAAGGCAGAGCCAAACTACCAACCATTGGCAAGGACATTGACGATGCAATGGATGCCATTGAAAAAGACAATGCAACTTTGAAAGGTGTTTTACCAAAAGACTATGCAAGACCTGCATTAGACAAACAACGCTTGGGCGAATTGATTGACCTTATTGGCTCAATTACTCTAAGCAGAGGAAAAGAAGGCAAAGGCAAAGACGTTTTAGGTTTTGTATTTGAATATTTCTTAGGACAGTTTGCCGATGCAGAGGGCAAGCGAGGCGGACAGTTTTATACACCACAAAGTATTGTAAAAATATTGGTTGATATGCTTGCGCCTAAACCCGAAAAACGAGTTTATGACGGAGCTTGCGGAAGTGGTGGAATGTTTGTGCAAAGCGAACGCTTTATTGAAATGCACGAACACCGCAAAGGCAAAATTTCAATATTCGGACAAGAGAGCAACCCAACAACTTACAAGTTGGCGAAAATGAATTTAGCAATTCGGGGTATTGATGCTAAAATTGAATTGGGTGATACTTTGATGAACGACAGGTTCCCTGAACTCAAAGTTGATTATGTAATTGCCAATCCACCTTTTAATGTAAGCGATTACAATATTAATAAAGCTGAAACCCTTAAATGGAAATACGGAGTTCCACCCACAGGAAATGCCAATTACGCTTGGTTGCAATTATTCATTAGCAAATTAGCGCCTTATGGCACAGCAGGTGTGGTTTTAGCAAACGGCAGTATGAGTTCTGAAATTGCAACCGAAGGACAAATACGAGAAGAATTAATTGAAAACGATTTGGTGGATTGTATGGTTTCTTTGCCTTCGCAATTTTTTTACAATACACAAATACCAGCTTGTTTGTGGTTTATGGCTCGTAACAAAGAAGGTAGTAAGGGCAACGGTTCGTCCTTGCCCCTAAGAAACCGCAACAATGAAATACTTTTTATTGATGCCAGGGAATTAGGCACCATGATAAGCCGCAAACAAAAAGAGTTAAGCGAAAAAGACATTGCCAAAATTTCGGACACCTATCATAATTGGAGAAACAAATTCCCCTCCAGTGGAGGGGTGGTCGAAGACCGGGGTGGTTATAAACACATTGCAGGTTTTTGTAAATCTGCCAACATTCAAGATGTTCGAAAAAACAACTACATACTTACACCAGGCAGATATATTGACTTTTCAGCAGTAGCAGAAGATGGAATTGCATTTGATGATAAAATGCAAACGCTTACATCAACACTTTCAGAGCAAATGCAAAAGGCAGATGAGTTGGACGAAGCAATAAAAGTTAATTTGACAAAAATTGGTTTTACAATATGATACAAAGAGAAACCTTAAATATTTATTGTGACGAAAGTTGTCATCTGCAAAATGATAAAGAACCCATTATGGCTATTGGTGCAGTAATGTGCCCTGCTTCCAAAAAGAAAAAAATTTTTGAACGACTTTTTGAATTGAAAAAAAAGCATAATTTAATTCCTAAACACTTAAAATCTGAAAAAGACAATCGGGCTTATTATGAATTGAAATGGAACAAAGTATCTAATGCAAAAGTGGAATATTACAAAGATGTAATCAACTATTTTTTTGATGACGATGATTTACATTTTAGGGTTTTAATAGTTTCTAATAAATCCAAAATTGACTACGAAAAATTCAACCATACCCACGATACTTTTTACTATAAAATGTATTTTGGAATGTTGAAAGCCATATTAAATCCTGAATATGCTCATAATATATACATTGACATAAAAGATACCCGAAGCAAAGAAAAAGTACACAAATTAGAAACAATATTGCGAAACGACAAATACGATTATGCCAAAGAAATAATCAAAAAAGTACAACAAGTGCGTTCTCACGAAGTAGAATTAATACAATTAGCGGATTTGCTAATTGGAGCTATGACTTATATAAATAGAGGTAAAAGCGAAAGTAAGCCCAAAAATGAATTGATAGAATTGATTAAACACCGTTCAAAATATTCATTGATAAAATCTACCCTTTTGCGTGAGGAAAAGTTTAATATTTTTATTTGGGAACCTCAAAAACCATACTTTTTATGATAGAAGAAAAAGACTTGGTTTTCCCCGATTTAATACTTTTCAATGATTACTCAGGGGATTTTAAAAGTTACTTTAAAGCTGTTTACACTGTTTTTGAAAATGATTTTATAAAATCACAACCAAAGTATGAAGGTTTAAAAGTAAGTGCACAAAAGCACCCCGAAGTAGATGGAATACATCGTACTTTTTACCACATTACTCACGAGGGAGAAGATGAACAAAACCGTGAACCCGATATTCGTAGAATGGAACGTATTCGTTTTCCCAAATTTGTAATTGAAAAAAATACAGCTGATGAAATATTGGTTTGGGAAAACACCCGTGGAAAAGATACCCGTTTGTTGTTGTTTAATAATACAGAAGGTTATATTGTAATTTTAACCAAAAGGCAAGGATATTATCTGTTTTGGACAGCCTACTTGGTAACCCAACAACACCGTAAAAATAAATTAATACAAGAATATGAAACCTATAAAAAAGCCAAAACCGCTTAGCGGAACTAAACGGTTTCTATACTCCTTTAACGCTTACAGTATTACTACTTGGTTACTGAGCTGCTGCAAAGGTAAACAATTTGATTTGATTTATGCAAACTTTTTCAAAAATATAGGAATATGAGTGAATGGAAAACATATAAGTTGGGGGATTTCGCAGAAATAAATCCAAGAATTTCTTTGAAACAAGGAAATGAATATTCGTTTGTAGAAATGAGGGATTTAGACGCTTCATTGAAATATGTTTCACCATCTGTAAAGAAGGAATTGAAGGGTGGGGCAAAATTTCAAAATGGTGATACTTTATTTGCAAGAATTACACCTTGTTTGGAAAATGGCAAAATATGTCAAGTAAAAAATCTTGAAGACAATGTTGGCTTTGGTTCAACAGAGTTTTTGGTATTTAGAGGAAAGGAAAATGTTTCCAATTCTGATTTTGTCTATTATTTATCAAGGTCAGAATTTGTGAAAAATAATGCTATTCAGATGATGACAGGCACTTCGGGGCGACAACGTGTAGAAAAGTCTGCCTTACAAGAATTAGAAATAACCGTTCCCTACCTCTCCACCCAAACCCAAATCGCCCAAATCCTCACTTCCCTTGACGATAAAATAGAACTGAACCTACAAATGAACCAAACCTTAGAAGCTATGGCACAAGCTATTTTTAAGGAGTGGTTTGTAGATTTTAAGTTTCCAAACTTTGATGGAGATTTTATTGATGGTTTACCTAAGGGTTGAAGAATAATAGAACTTAGAGAAATAATTTCTGTAAAAGATGGAACCCACGATTCACCGAAACAACAAGAGAAAGGGAAATTCCTTATCACTTCAAAGCATTTGAAAAATCATTTTATAGACTTTGAAACAGCTTATAAAGTAAGTGAAGAAGATTTTGAAAAAATAATCAAAAGAAGCAAAGTTGATACATTAGATGTATTGATAACAATGATAGGTACTGTTGGTAACTTGTATTTTGTACACAACTTGGATATTGATTTTGCTATTAAAAATATAGGGCTTTTTAAAACCTCTGAGAAACCAGATTTAGCTTATTTCCTATATTTTAGTATTGCATCCAAAGAAATTTCAGATTATTTTACTAAGAGGCTAGCAGGTTCTACTTAACAATATTTGACTTTGGAAGTATTAAGACAAACGCCAATTCTTTTACCGGATGAATTAAATCTTTTTAAATTTAATGAAACTGCAAAAAGGTTATACAATAAAATTCAAGAAAATAGTATTCAAATCCAAACCTTAACCACCGCCCGAAACGCTTTATTACCAAAGTTGATGAATGGAAAAATTGAAATAAAAAATTAGCAAATGCGAATAATAGTTTTACAAGGAATACCAAATACAGGAAAAACAAGAACCCTAAATCTTGTTTATGATATGCTTGTTCCAAATGGTGGAGGCGTTTCTACCAATCGACAAGTAATTGGAAATTTAATACAAAATGATTTTTCTGATATTGAGATTAGAGGAATAAAACGCATTGCATTTTATACGATGGGCGATTATTCTACTTATTTAGCCAATGCGATTTATGATTATGACCGTCAAAATTGCGATGTATTGGTTTTTGCATTAAGCACCAATACTGCAAAAGTAAGAGCCAACAATGCTTTAAATCAGTTCAGCGCAACAAGAATAAATAAAACTGTAGCACCCAACGCAACTGCCGAATTAGCAACCAATACAGCAGATGCACAAACGATATTCAATTTGATTTAAAAATTAATTAACTTACATTTAGTGTAAATTAAAAACACAAACCTTACCTTTGCAGTGGATTTAAAATTTGGACATAAAAAGTTAGGAAAATTAGCCAACGACCCCAGAAAGTGCAAGCAAGAAATGGGCGAAAGAAGAGCGACCCTCTTTTTAAAACGATTGACTGATTTGCGAGATGCCGATACATTGGCAGATGTAAGACATTTGCCCGGGCGGTACCACGAGCTTAAAGAAACCCGCAAAGGACAATGGGCTTGCGACCTTGACCACCCTTACCGTCTTATTTTTATACCTCAACAAAACCCGATACCTACCAATGAGGATGGACAATACATTTGGTTTGAAATAGTAGGTGTAGAGATTATAGAAATAGTAGATTACCATTAAAAAAACAGCAATTATGGCAACTGTAAATGAATTTTATACAAACATAGCATTCCATCCTGGCGAAACCTTAGCCGAGAAATTAGAAGAGCTGAGAATGGGGCCCAAAGAATTTGCTATCCGTACTGGAAAACCCGAAAAAACCATTATTGCTATTCTTAAAGGCGACAGTTCCATTACACCAGAAATGGCGGTACTTTTTGAAAGTGTACTTAAAATTCCTGCAAGTTTTTGGATTAAGCGTCAATTTAGTTTTGATGAATTCAAAGCCAGAGAAAAAAGAGCAATAGCCATTGAAGAAGCGAAAGACTGGGCAAAATGTTTTCCTATTGCTGATATGGTTAAATGTGGGTGGATTGGCCTACAAACCAAAGCAGAAGATAAGGTAGCATCATTATTCAACTTTTTTGGACTGAGCTCACCCGATGCCTGGGAAAATTATTTTTTCAATCAACAACTTAAAGTAGCATTTAGAATATCATTAGCACATACCAAAGAACCTTATGCCATATCAGCTTGGATACGCCAAGGTGAAATTCAAGCCAGTCATTTACATTGCTGTGCATATTCAGAAGCCCATTTCAAAAAAGCTTTGCAAGAAATTAAAACCATTATGGCAACGCAGCCAGATGATTTCTTTGAACAATTACAAACAATATGTTTGGCTTGCGGTGTAAAGGTTGTTTATACGCCTTGTATTAAAAAAGCACCTTTGAGTGGAGCAACTCGTTGGATAGACGAAAATCCGCTAATACAACTAACAGGACGCTACAAGCAAAACGACCGATTTTGGTTTACATTTTTCCACGAAGCGGGGCATATTTTATTACACGGCAAAAAGGAAATTTTCTTAGAAGATATTGAGTATTCGGAAGCAGATTTGCAGAAGGAAAAAGAAGCAGATGCTTTTGCAATTAATTGGACATTCTCAAACGAAGAAGAAGAGGAAGTTTTAGATGCTACGTCATTAACTATTCAAATTATTCAAGAATTTGCAAAAAAATTCAATACACATCCTGCAATGATTATTGGTCGTTTCCATAAAAAGGAATTGTTTCACTATGCACAGGGAAGAGATTTTTTTGTAAAACTTGATTTTTAAGATAACTAAGATGAAGAATAGCATTACCGAAAACGAAATAGAGAAAATTGCCCTCGGATATTTGCAAAGTTTGGGTTACAGCTACCTAAACGGTTTGGTTATTTCGCCCGACCTGCCTGTGCATGGCACGCACACAGGTGGCGAACACCCCGAATTCCCCTCCTCTGGAGGGGTGCCTGAAAGACGGGGTGGTTATTCTGATGTGGTATTGGCTACTCGTTTGCGTGATGCTATTGATAAACTCAATCCGAATATTACACAAGATGCTAAGGAAGATGCTCTAAAAAAAGTATTGCGTGTTGGTAGAGACGTGATTAATCACGTCTCTACCAACGAAACTTTTCATAAATACCTTACCGAAGGTGTAGATGTAGAGGTAAGAACAGTAGATGGTATCAGAGGCGAAAAGGTTTATATCGTTGATTTTACCAATCCCGAAAACAACGAGTTCTTAGCAATCAATCAATTCACAATCATAGAAGGCAGTCAATACAAACGACCAGATATAATTCTATTTATAAACGGTTTGCCTTTGGTGGTTATAGAATTTAAAAACGCAGTGGATGAAAACTCCACTTTAAAATCGGCTTACAATCAATTGCAAACCTACAAGCAAAGTATTCCTTCGCTTTTTACTTACAATGAATTATTAATTGTAAGCGATGGTTGGGATGCTTTATGCGGCACTATTACAAGCGACTTTGGCAGATTTATGAGTTGGGAAACCAAAGATGGCAAAACAGAAGCCAGTCATTTGGAAATGCAAATGCACATCATGTTCAACGGAATGTTGAACAAAAAAACGCTGTTAGATTTAATTCGTCAGTTTATTGTGTATGAAAAAAGCGATACCAAAACGCTGAAAAAAGTTGCGGCTTATCACCAATATTATGCAGTAAACAAAGCAGTAGAAAGCACCGTAAGAGCTGCAGGTTTTAATTCCCCTCCAGTGGAGGGGTGGTCGAAGACCGGGGTGGTAAATAGAAATAGCAAAAACTATTTTGAATTACCATACAACCCTAAATTAAAGGAAAGAGCAAAAGCACTTCGACAAGCAGGAAATTTATCAGAAGTACTTTTTTGGAATCAAGTAAAAAACAAACAATTCAAAGGGTATGATTTTGATAGACAAAAAATTGTTGGCAATTACATTGTAGATTTTTATTGTTCAAACTGCAATGTAGTAATAGAAATAGATGGCAGCAGCCACGATGATAAACAAGAATATGATGCCGAAAGAGATGCTTTTTTGCAGTCATTGGGATTATTAGTAATTCATATTTCTGTTATTGAAGTGATGAAGAAAATGGGTGTAGTAATGGATATGCTTTTTAACCACCCCGCCTTTCAGGCACCCCTCCAAGGGAGGGGAATGAACCACCCCGCCTTTCAGGCACCCCTCCAAGGGAGGGGAATTTTGGCGACAGACGATGTGGTGTAATATGGCACACACAAGGCAGTGGAAAAAGTTTGAGTATGGTTTTTTATTCGGGTAAACTAATCATTGAGCCACGAATGGAAAATCCAACTTTGGTAATACTTACTGATAGAAATGATTTGGACGAACAATTGCACGAAACCTTTACTAATTGCCAACAACTTTTAAGACAAGAACCACAAAAGCAGAAGACCGAAACCATTTACGAAAATTATTGAAAGTTGCTTCGGGCGGTATTGTGTTTACCACCATTCAGAAGTTTATGCCAATAACCTCCAATTTAAATTCCCCTCCAGTGGAGGGGTGGTCGAAGACTGGGGTGGTAAATGAACCCAGTGGAGGGGTGGTCGAA
>Ga0209181_10000507_pt1 | contig 72611 bp, 52 predicted proteins | sample MAT05_FD_187208 | JGI IMG/M metagenome (GOLD analysis project Ga0209181, IMG submission 187208) | Freshwater microbial communities from Lake Fryxell liftoff mats and glacier meltwater in Antarctica - MAT-05 (SPAdes) (version 2) | ecosystem: Environmental > Aquatic > Freshwater > Ice > Liftoff... | reverse complement strand
TTGAAACACAAAAGTGACAAAAGAACACAAAAGTTCGTAGAGCGTTTTTTTGAAACACAAAAGTGACAAAAGAACACAAAAGTTCGTAGAGCGTTTTTTTGAAACACAAAAGTGACAAAAGAACACAAAAGTTTGTAGGGCGTTTTTTTTCAAAAAGTGACGTATGTAGGGTCGTCCACGCCCGACGATGTCGCGGAACACCTTACAGGGGCAAGGGATTAACACAAAAGGCACTACACTACTTCACAAAAATTGATAACAATTATAAAAAACTGACTTTCAGTTATTTATAATTTTTATTTTAATTTAATGATTTAATATAACCGGATTAAACACCGCAGTATTGCAGTACTCGCGTCCTCAAATTCCGTTTTTCTCAGACCGGCGTTTTTTTCTCAAAAAAACGATTATGGGTTTTAACCCCGAACATACTACCGAACGCGTGATCTTAATTTGATACTCCATATTTTAACCTGATAAATTTTATGGAGTAAAAAAAAATTAATACATTAAATATTTATAATGTATTATATTTTAACAAACAATTATTTAAATATTAAAAATAAAAAAATTAAAAATAAATTGAATAAAAATTTGCATTTATAGGAAATACTCCTGCACTTTTGCCGGGCTAAAAAGAAAAACACTTCTTTTAGCAACACTCACATTTTTTTTCACCAAATGATATGATGGACAATCAACACGAAGAAGTCTTCAATGATTTCACTTTAGAATCTTCCGGCACTTCCGGCACCTCCTCTCCAGCGAGCCATTCCGAAGACGGTTTTGAACTTTTACCCGCTGCGTTTTTGCGCAGTACTTCTATTGATGCTTCAGCCGCTGCTACCAGCAATGAAAGCGCCGCAGAATCACTGCCCGTTGACGCTTATTTTGCCAGTTACGACGAACCGGAATTGGAAAACGTCATTGGTGTCGACAACCGGGTACGCATCAACCCTACCACGGGTTACCCTTGGCGGGCGATTTGTGCCCTGCGCATTCGCACCTCCACCGGCAACAATTACATCGGTACCGGCTGGCTCATCAGCCCGCGCACGGTCATCACAGCAGGCCACTGCGTGTATATGCACAATGAAGGCGGCTGGGCACAATCCATTGAAGTGATTCCGGCGCTGAACGACAGTACCCAACCATACAGCTCCGGCTCCTCTTCGCGGTTTCGCAGCACCGCCGGCTGGACCCGCGACAAAAACCGCGATTTCGACTACGGTGCCATCATTCTGCCTACGGCTTACCGCCCCGGCGACACCGTCGGTTTTTTCGGTTATACTGCCCGCACCGATGCGGACCTGCTCTCGAAAACCCTGAACCTCTCCGGCTATCCGGCAGACAAGGGCGGCAACACGCAATGGTTTCACGCACGGGCACCCAAAGCGGTCGCCGGGCGTACCATCACCTATGACATTGATACCTTCGGCGGGCAAAGCGGCGCTCCGGTGTGGATTTTAGAAAACGGCAGCCGCTACTGCGTGGGTATCCATACCAATGGCCACAATGCGGGCAACTCCGCTACGCGCGTCATCACCGAAGTATTTAACAATCTGACTACATGGAGAAATTTAGGTTTATAAACCTGATAGCAAGGTTGCGACCGCTCAGCGGAGCGGTCGCCATCTTGTGTTTCCTGATGGTTTCCTGTGCTCAAAATACACCCAAAACCGTGCAACAAAAATTCTTTTCCATTCAGGGAATAGTGACGAACCAACAAGGTAAGCCGATAGCAGGCGTTGCCGTTGCCATCGTAGAAGGAACGGCCTCCTGGCCGGAAATCGCCGCTGTAACCAATGAAAAAGGCGAATTTAGCCTTGGAAATTTAGCAAATGGCAGCTACACGGTGCAGGCGATGTTTGCCGGGAATACAGAACGCGTTCCGGCCTTGTTGAAGGACGCAAATACTTCTGTTCGATTGATATTCAAAGATCAATAGATTTTTTATAAATTCAAATTACCACAACCAATTTTTTTCAACAACATGAAAAACAACTTTCTCTTTTCCTTGATGCTTCTTGCGGCTTTTACGTCCCTGCACGCACAACAAGTCGCAGCCACGTACAATTCGGATGCGCACACCCTTACCCTCAAGGCTGATAATGCAAAAATTTCAGCCGTCCTTTCAGCTATTGCGGCTTCCGACCTGGACGTTTTTGTCACCGACTTAGACACAGACTTTCCGGTAAAAGCCAATTTTACCAATGCTCCGGCAGACGAGGTGCTGAAATCCATCATCCCGGCCCGTTATCACTATTTCTACCGGGTTTCTGAAAAAGCCATCGCGGCCATGAACCGTGCAGGCACAAAAGAATCGGCACAGATGCAGGCAGGAGAAAAACGCGGCGGCGCGGCAGCAACTGCCAAACAGCCTCCGGTAACCAGTTTGCAAAACGACGCTTCAAAATTCAACCTCAAACCCGCACAGGGCAATGTGGACAAATTCCAAAAACCGGAAAAATCCTCCGGTACCGGTACCATGAAACCCGCCGCCAGCATCAAGGCAGGTCCCGCGCCAAAGGAAACACCGGCTTCCACCCCCGGCCTTTCAGAAGACCAGCACTTAGTTGTCACTTTCAAAGTAACCCCCACTGGTATAGAAGCGGTGTCGGGTGCCTTAGAATCGGGCGCTTACGAAGCACCCAGCGAGGAGAGCGCCACCGGCGATTATGTCATGGTGGGCAAGAGTGGCAGTGCCGTCGTGTATGCAGAGGCTTTTGAGAACCCCTTGGAAGCACGTTCTATTTCTGACCCTTCCAAAAATACCTACCACAAAAGTTTTGAGCAGCAGGAGGCTTTCGTCACCGTTCGGATGCCAAAAGAATACGCCAATGCCAATAAAGCACGGGGTGTAAAATTAGAAATCGGGCGTTTAGAGCAAGGCGGTAAAGCAGCCCTTTTTAGCAGAAGAGAGGCAGCGGTCAGCGCTGGCGACGTGCGCAAATTCGTTGCCGTAAAACAAACCGGCGACCTGGATTTATCCAAAATTACCATCAAAGGAAATTAAAAAGTTTGGAAATTTAGGTAGGTGAAAATCTTACCCACCGCTCACTTTTCTCTCTAATTTTCGCATTATCAAATTTTACATTTTACATTAAGAAAAATATGAAAACCATCAAAATTTTCTTTTGCATCTGCTTGATGCTGGCGCAAAGCGCTATTTCCTTCGCCCAAACCTCCACTACGTTGCTTTCCAACGGCACGATGGCCGCCAAATTCGATATCGTTTTTATGGGCGATGGCTTTACTTCGGCCCAACAGGCTGAATATAATACCTTGGTTACCAATTATTTTAACGCCATCTTTACCTATAACAACGGTGCCATGGATGACGTAATGGCCGAATTGCAGGATGCGGTCAATGTATATCGCGTTAATTTTAACTCGGTGAACACTGGCGTGGAACAATACACGTGTGGCGTGGCTGGTTGTACGCCAAAAACTGCTACTGATCCCAATACCGCTTATAATTTCCGTTATTCCGGCTGCTGGGATTGCTGCTGGATGGGCAAAAGCGGCGACACGGATACCCGTATCAACAATGCTTTAGCAACAGTCGGGTTAGCAGGTGCCGATTTTATCGTTATGATTCTGAACGAATCCGGCTTTGGCGGCTGTTCCTATGGCCGGGTGTTATCCATCACTAAATCTACCAGTAATAATGTGCTGATGCACGAATTGGGTCACTCTGTGGGCGATTTGGCAGACGAATACGATAATCCGGGGTGTTTTCCCGGCCCGGAACCGGCTCGCCGGAACGTGAGTATCCCGGCCAATACCGCCAAATGGAATTTATTTGCCAAAAACCCGGTTACAACGGGCAATCCAATTGAATATAATGTATCACAGGTAAATAACCAATATGAAGGCGCACAATATGACGTAACATGCATCCATCGTCCTTCTTCCAATAGTGCCATGCGCAGCAATACGAATCTGTTCAACCCGCCGTCTTACGACAATTTTTGGGTACGCAATAAACCACGCAGTAACTACAACTTCAACAAGGTATATTCCGGCAATTTTAAAGGCACGGTTGCTTCCGATGTTTTATTGCATTTTGGCAACCACATCGCCGCGTATGAAACAGGTGTACCCGACGGATTTACCGGAGCTGGCCTGACCACCAGGCCGAAAAACTCCTATATGACCACCAAATCCGTAACCGGGCCAGGCGGCACCTGGAATGTCAATGCTGCCGACCAGTTTTATCCCGGCGATTTTAGCGGCGACGGCAAAGACGATTTAGTGGTATTTTGGCCCAGTGGCACCAATTCACGGTTGGGTTTACTCACCGCTACCGCAACGGGGTTTTCCTGCACCAAAATATTTACCACATCGCTGGCGGGTTGGGGTATGCAAACCAATGACCAATATATATTAGCCGATTTTAACGGCGACGGTAAAAAAGATATTTACGTTTTTAACAGCCTCAACTGGTCAATGCCTTACATGGGTATGTTGCGTTCCACCGGTACGGATTTGTCGTATGTCAAGCGTTATGACCAGTACTTGCCCGGCCATGCCATGTCCAGCACGGATCAGTATTTCCTTTCAGACATCAATGGAGATAATAAAGAGGAATTTGTCCTGTTTAATACCGCTTCCAAAGTGACGCGGGTGTTCAAGACTGACGGAGTACAGGTATCCTTGTCGGCGGAGTATTTTGCGGCCCTGCCGGGCTGGAGCAGCGCCCCGAAAGACCAGTATCACGTGGCAGATTTTAACGGGGACAATAAAGATGACCTGTTCATTTTCAATGGTTTAGATTGGAACCCTGAATACTTAGTGATGTTGCGCTCCAATGGCAACGGCTATGATTTTGTCATTCGATACGACAATTCCCTGCCCGGCTGGGATATGAACAAAAACGACTCTTATTATGTCGGCGACTTCAATGGCGACGGTAAAGAAGAATTGTTGGCTTATAACACCGCCAACTGGGATTCTGAATACCTGGGGCGCACCACTTCCTCCGGTACCGGCCTCACTGCCTCCTGGCAAAAGGACTGGATCGGCGGCTGGAATCTGGGGGCATCGGATAAATTGCAGGTGGGCAATGCCAAAACGGGTGCCGATGTGCTGTTTACCTCCAATGCTATGTGGTTTGGGTACTTCGTTCCGGCAGGCTCGGGCATGAATCAACAAGCCATGTACAAGGACTATATCCACGCCTTTAAATACCACGATTACGGGTGGTATTAATGGTGGCACGGGAATAAATTTATTGAATGGGGATAGCATAAATTTTTTTATGAAAAAATTTATGCTATCCCCATTCAATAAATTTATTTACAGAAAAAGACAGCCATAAAGAATGGAGAATGAATGATGGGGGTACCTTACAGAACCCGACTATTTCAACGTGCCTACTTCCAATATCTTTAAATTCACCTGTTTGCACCAAAAAAAGCACGATTATTTTATTCACACCTGCTTTATTGCCTCCTGTCTCGTATATATTGACTACTCACTACTTACTACTCATAATGAAATACCCAATTTTTGTTGCACTCCTGCTCTTGGCTGTACTGAATGTAGCTTGTACGGGAACCCGTTCTAACACGCATTCAAATGCCAACACCCCTACCGGAATTACTGAAACGGGTCCGGTTGCAACGGTGGATAATACCCTGCACTATGTGGTCAATATGCAATTCACCAAAGATCAGGCGCGGCCTGAAAGCGGGGTTCGGGAAGCTGGGGAGGCCACACTATTAGTCATCCCCTCTTCTGAAATGTTTTTAGCCATTTATGAAGGTGGGCAATTGGCTTACTACTATGATTTCCCTGATCCACTGCGCGCACGCGGGTCGGGCGGCGCGGGTGGTGTGCAAACCACTGCAACGGGCGCTGTATGGTTTCCTGCGTGGATGGCGGATAAAAACCGCGCTGCCAGGGCAGACGTGGGTATTTATGCGGTCATTAGTTATACTGATGCCTTTGCCAACCAGGTACAAAATGGCGTTGCCCTGAAAAATGCTGTTTCAAAAGGTGTTTTTAGAAAGGCATACACCTTAGATGGCACAAACATGGCCAGTTTTTTGAGTGGTATCAAGTAACTGTCCCGTCCTAAAATAGGTTGACCGTTTTTTAGTTAAATATCAATCAAAATGGTAATTCTAATTGATTAGGATTTTTGGTGTATCTGTGTGCACCGCTCAATTCCTCAACCCCTCAATCTACTCAAAACCACCCTTTTTTTCTGGTACTGCTTCGGCGGCCACCCAACCCGAGTACGCCCAATAGCCCACGCGTGAGTTCGCGGGCAACGGCACTGCCTACCTGACGCACTATCGGACTGCCCAATACAGTGGCAACCATGCCTTTTTCTTCTTTTTGTCCGCGTGCAGCAGGTTTTTCTGCTGCCTGAGCAGATTGTGCTTCCTGTGCATCCTGAATTTTTCCGACGAGTATTTCATAGGCGCTTTCCCGGTCTATCTCCTGATTGTATTTCCGGGCAATATCCGAACGGGACAGGACATGGTCTATCTCCGCAGGCGTGAGTATATCCATGCGGCCCTGGGGGGGGCGCATCATCGTATGCGCCAAAGGTGTAGGAATACCTTTTTCATTGAGTACACTGACAAAAGCCTCGCCAATGCCCAAGTTGGTCAGCAGTTCTTCTGTATCGTACCACTGCGTGATTGGGTAATTTTCGGCGGCTAATTTGATGGCTTTACGGTCTTTTGCCGTAAAAGCACGCAGGGAATGTTGTATTTTCATACCCAATTGGGCCAATACACTGTCTGGAATATCGGTAGGGTTTTGCGTAATAAAGAAAATACCTACTCCTTTAGAACGGATGAGTTTGATGATAGACTCTATCTGTTGCAGGAGGGCATCGGTGGCTTCGCTGAAGACCAAGTGTGCTTCATCGATAAAAATGCAGAGTTTTGGTTGCTCTATATCGCCTGCTTCCGGAAAAGAGGCGTAAATTTCTGCCATGATCTGGAGCATAAAAGTGGAAAACAGCTTGGGGCGATCCTGAATATCGCTCAGGCGCACCACGTTGATGATGCCATTGCCGTTTTCGTCTATGCGAGAGAGGTCGCTCACGTCAAAGGAGAGTTCGCCAAAGAAGGCTTCAGCGCCTTGTTGCTCCAATTCCACCACTTTGCGCAGGATGGTACCGGCAGTCATGCTGCTGAACTGTCCATATTCGGCCTCCATGGCATCCTTACCTTCATTTCCGAGGTATTGCAATACTTTTTTAAAGTCTTTCAGATCCAGCAGCGGCAGGTTGTTGTCGTCGCAATACTTGAAAACAACTGCCACTACGCCCCCCTGGGTATCGTTGAGCCCGAGGATACGGCTGAATAAAACGGGGCCAAATTCGCTGACGGTAGCCCTCAGCCGCGCACCTTTTTCTTCTGAAAGAGAGAGGAATTCCACCGAACTACCCGTTGGGTGCCAAGAAATGCCGATTTTCCCGGCTCTTTCTATTATTTTGGCATTTTCCGTGCCGGGCATGGCAACACCCGACAAATCGCCTTTTATGTCCATCAGCAGGCAAGAGGTGCCATTCATGGCCAATTGTTCGGCGAGGATTTGCAGGCTTTTAGTTTTACCCGTGCCCGTGGCACCCGCTATGAGGCCGTGCCGGTTCATGGTACGCAGCGGGGCTTTTATCTGCAAACCCGGAATGGATTCGCCCTCCAGCATGGCACCACCAAGGATGATACTGGTGCCGGAAAAGGTATATCCGGCTTGTATTTCTGCGGAAAATGCTTCTTTTTTTGCCATAATGATTGCATGAGTACGGATACATACCGTATTCGTCACAAATTTTGTAGCCCCGACGGGGATCGAACCCATATCTAAGGTTTAGGAAACCTCTATTCTATCCATTGAACTACAGGGCCTGTTTTTGCACGGGAATGAATTAATGGAATGGAGACAGAAGAATTTTTTTTGCAAAAAAATTCTTCTGTCTCCATTCCATTAATGACTAATAACCACTTAAAGGCCGCAAAGATACGATAATCTTTTTTCCTGTAAATGAATTAATTGCCGATGCCAGTGTAATTTTTTTTGCAAAAAAAATTACACTGGCATCGGCAATTAATTCATTCCCGTGGCACTCCCAACTCTATTACTTGCAGATCGCTTATTTGGCCGGAGTCAATACTGAACCGAACAAGTGTTTTTACTTTGTGCCAGCCTTCATTGCCACAGGCACCCGGATTGATGTGCAGGAAATGGAGGGCTTTGTCCGGCACAACTTTTAAAATATGCGAATGACCCGAGATAAACAGCCCTCCAATGGGCGGTTCAGCACGCAATATTGCTCCCACACGGGGGGCGTACCGACCTGGATAACCACCAATATGGGTCATGAATACGGGTAGTCCTGCACAGTCAAAACGCAAATCTTCGGGCATTTCAGCCCGGATATCCTGACCGTCAATATTGCCGTACACACCGCGCAGGGGTTTGAATTGGCGCAATTGTTGCAGGACATCCATGCTGCCAAAATCGCCTGCGTGCCACACTTCGTCGCAATTTTCAAAATATTGCAATACTTTTTTATCTAAAAAAGAATGGGTATCGGACAGTAAGCCTATTTTGATCATCTGTACTGCAAAGATACAACGATTTTCTGAAAATTAATGTTGGATGACGAGTTTTTGACGGGCAATGACCTGCTGGTTTTGACGGGCTGTCAGTACATAGACCCCAGCGGGGAGTTCTTTCACAGAGATGCCATCCACAATCAGCTTCCCGCCTCGTTCTACCGTAAGGAACGGTTCCTCCTCTGTCATCATAGAGAGTGCGTTTCGCATAATCAAAAATTTAAATTGTTTGAAATGGTGAAAAAAACCGTGTCTAAATGAAGATTCGCAGTTAAAAGAAAAGCAGTCTGGCCAAATGCTCCCGCAAATATACGGGCGTTTTGTTAATAATCAGAGACTATACGAGCAATAAATGTGTATCATGCGCCCGAAATTGCATACTCGTTTTTCAGGCTGACTAAGTTCTTACAATAAAACTAATTTACCTGACGTCTCGTATATAATTTTGTTCGTTAGTTGTTCGTTAGTTGTCCGATACCTGTCCAACACCTGTTCATAAATGTTGGGCAGTGAATGGGGTTATCCAAAGAACTATTCAAAAGAAGAAAAACGCTTGTGTTTGTGAAGGTATTGCCCGTAATTTTGCACTGCCTAAAGCAAAACAATCAAAATAATCGGCACATAGACGATGCAAGACCAACTAATTATCCGCCTGCAACAACAAGACAGCACTGCTGTCAGTGATCTTTATGATGCCTACTCCGGTGCATTGTATGGTGTTGTGTTAAAGGTGGTACAAACGCCGGAATTGGCAGAACAAGTATTGCAGGATACTTTTTTAAAAGCCTGGCGAAATGCAGCAAGTTACGATGCTTCAAAAGGCCGGCTGTTTACGTGGCTGCTCAATATTGCCCGCAATACGGCTATTGATGCCACTCGTACGGCACATTTCCAACGAAGGAATCAAGAACAGCCTTTAGACACCTTGGTTCATGAGCCGGGCGGTGCTGCTATCAACCCCGATCACGTCGGTTTGCGTGATTTGGTAGATAATTTGGATGAGAAACACCGTAGCCTGATTGAGTTGGTCTATTTTCGAGGTTATACGCAGGAAGAAACGTCGGAGGCTACCGGTATTCCTTTAGGCACCGTTAAAACCCGTTTGCGGGCCGCTTTGGGGAATTTGCGACAGGCTTTTTCCTGAATAGCAGGATAGCAAACACCAAATATGGGATGCAAACACAAGATTTTGTAGGATACGGAGTGAAGCGGTCAGCGTGTGTTATATGCTCTTGCTTCAATACTCATAAAATAAAAATTTACAGAGATGACTGTTAAGGATTTAATTGAATCAGGGCTGCTCGAAGCGTATGTTGCCGGGCAGGTTTCCCCCTCAGAACGTTCGCAAGTGGAACGTATTGCCGCTGAACACCCTGAAGTAAAGGCAGAGTTATATGATATAGAAATAGCCATAGAAAAAATGGCAATGGCTGTATCTGTAATGCCACCCCCAGGATTGAAATACCGCATTATGGATCAGGTTGCGGAAGAATCAGGTACTTTAACGAAAGATGCTCCCACAAAGGCTTCGGTAAATGCCCGATGGCCTTATGTTGCAGCTGTTTTATTGGGCTTGTTCGCGGCTTATTTGTATGCTGATCTGGGTAAACAAAAACAGCAATATGAATTGCAGCGCCTTCAAAAGGAAGATTTGCAACAACAACTAAATGACTGCACGGTAAAAAGCGAACCCATTGCTGCGCTGTTACAACATGAAAGTACCCTAATTACTATACTGAAGAAACAAGACTTGCAGGCTGTTTTTTATTACAATAATACAACAAAACAAACGGTGGTAGAGTCTGCTTTGGCGGTTCCGTCAAACAGAAAATATTATCAATTCTGGGTTATTCAAGACGGAAAAGCCGTTAGTCTGGGGATGGCAAAGCCGCAAGGTAATAAATATTATATGCTTTTGCCGTACTTGGAACGGGTGGAAAAATTTGCCATATCTTTGGAAGATAAACCAGAAGGAAATCTGCAACCCACTGAGGTATTGGTGATTGGTGATGTGAGAAAAGGTTGAGAAACCGAGTATTTGAGGAACTGGGTATTTGAGGAATTGAAGAATTGAGGAACCGAGTATTTGAGGAATTGAAGAATTGAGCGTTGCACACAAATACATCAAAAATCATGTAATCATCAATCGTTAATCAACAGGTTTAGGCGTTGAGCGTTTAGGTGCCGCAGTCAAATCAACAAATCAATAAATCAACAAATCAACCATTATCTCTACCTCCTGCGCGCCACCATTTGGCTGTTGTTGGCGTTTCCCCGGGCCATTTGGTATTTTCGGTATCGAGCCTTGCGCGATTTGGATTTGCCGCATCCGGAGATGATGACTTCCAAAGAAAAGCGCCGCTTAAAACACTATTTTTATGGAACTACTTACCTAAGTATTATTTTTTGCAGCCTCCGGGGCCAAATCCGCACGCCCAAAGAAAAGCATTTATTCACTAACCTGGCGGCCCTGGCCTATTTTTTTGACGATTTGGCGGATAGTTTTCGCAAAAAAACAAATTCAGCCATTATTTGGCAGGACAACCCGGAAGAATACGGCCAATCAGCCGATGAACGCGGATTGGCGTTGCACTTTTTACACAATATTTACGCCGCCCTGCCGCCCGTTGACCTGGCGGTATTTCGGGAGTTGATGCATTACGTATTCAATATTGAGACTACGGGGCGGCAACAGCCGCTCTATGCAGCAGGTAACCACGATTTGGAAATGGCGGAATTGCGGAAAATTACGGCCGAAAAAGGCGGATATTCTGTCCTGATGTTTCGCAGGGTATTGGCGCACCCCTTATCTGCTGCCGAGCAAGAAGCGCTGTTCGAATTTGGCGCGTTGATTCAGCTCTGCGATGATATTTTTGATATTTGGTTCGATTTACGGGAGGGTACTGTGACGATAGCCACTACGTTGGCGCAGGAAAAAAACATGGTGGAATTGCAACAAATTTTTAACCGACAGGTACAGGCAGTGGTGTCGGCTTTCCGGGATCTATCCTCTATGCGCAAAAACCAAGGTGGTTACCCGCGTTTTCGGGTGGAAACTACCCTGCGCATCATTCATTTTATGGTCAGTATTACCCGCGTTTGCCTCCTTCATTATGCCGATCTGTTGGCTGAACACGGAGCATTGCCCCTGCACGATCGCAAACTGATGGTGGTGGATATGGAACGGTGGAAAAACCGGACGAGGGCAGCTTTAGCGGTGCTTAAGAGCGAGTAAATAATAACTTAATGATTTGATGTGCCCCTTTTAGTGCCATACTACCCATCTTTTTGCTTAAAGAGGGCTACTATTAGCGCAAAAAGATGGTTATCTGACCCAAAAATGATTTACCTGAAATAATCAACTTATTATGTACTCATTCCTTAGGGGTGTGGCGCAGGAATGAATTTTTATTTACCCGTTACTCAGTCCCTAAAAACACCCCCGTCCAGCTGACCGGCCGCGCAAAAGGGTTCAACACTGTATCCGTTAAAACAGCCAATTCACGCCGCAAAATTAGACGATTTTCATCATAATGCTTCAAATGCAAGGATATTTCCCATTCCTTTTTGAGCCATTTCCCCAAAAAACCTGTTTCACGTTTCGCGCTGTCAGCCACTGCCGAATAGGTAACAGTTGATTTGCTCAACAGTGTTTCCAACAGTACTGCAACCTCACCCACGGTCAATGGTTGGGGCTGTACCCGGACATTGCTAAAGAAACCGGGCTGCCAATCCTGTAAAGTACTGATAAAATCCACATTGAAGATGGTGGAATCAGGATAAAACCAGGTTTCGTTGGCCCAGTCGTGCGGAATGCCTTTTCCGCGCAGTATACCGGTTGCGCCCACTTTCTGAATGGCTTGCCAGGCCGGATCGTCGGGAGAGACATCCAAATACGGCATCAAAAAAGCACCACTTTCGAGCAGTTTTTGCTGTATTTTTCGCACGCCGATTTGCCGGGGCTGACTATTGGTTTGAGCGGCTACTGCTGCCAGAGTGCCTGCTGCCTGACCAATGAGCAAGACGCAAGGTTGCAGGCGCGTGGCACCATTGACCAAATGCGTCACGGAAATGCCTTTTTCTGCCACTACGAGGCCATCCGTAGTTTCCGGTACTAATGTACCCAATGGCACATTGAAAGAGGGAATGGGCGGGTACTCCTCCTCTATTGGCTCCGGCGCTTCTGCGTGGTGGTGATCGAGCGGGTAGTCGCCAACGGCAATGCCCGTGCGATACAAGGCATTGGGTGCGTCAAAAGGTGACAGAATGTGGTGTACATTGAGCCGAACAATGCCTTTTACCCGACGTCCTTCGCGGTGGTAAGGTATAAATGGCAGCCGGTCAGGTGTGGGGTATTCATCGTCGGCCAAGCCGAGATTTTTGTAGCCCAACTCCTGCTGGATGTAGCGGATAAAATGCAAGGTATGCGTTCGTGCTTTTTTATAAGCGGCTTCCCGGTGTGCGTCATTGGCTTCCACCACATTCAGGTAGGTGTCGTTGCCTTTTCGGGGCCAGTTTATCATGATTTTGCCGTTTGGCAGCCGGGCATAAGAGAGCATGGTGGTGCAGGGATGCACTTTTTGGGCATCCGGGCAGCGATCCGCGCAACAACATTGAAAGACGGCAGGATTATAAGTAGGGTCGGCGGGCAGGGTTTTGTCGGCTCCGGGGCCATAATCTTTCAAAATGGCCGCCCACGTCAAATCTTGCACGGCAGGGCTGCTTTTTTCCGGCGCAAAACGCTCGCCGGATGCAGCACGGGCATCCACGCCGAGGTCATAGCTGGCACCGGCATTTGCAAAAACATCGCCCAATTCCGTAGCGTCTATCACTATTTTAGCCCGCACTTCAAAGGTGTTGCCTTCCTTGTCTTTTAAAACGGCTCCGGTTACGCGGCGGCCCGTTTTGAGTACGTTTTGAAAGGCGCAGCCGTATCGGATGCTCAAATGTTGCTCGCGGTGTGCCATTGCTTTGAAGATGGAATCTGCCACGTGCGGCTCAAATTGTGTATTGCTGACCCAACCTGTTTCAAGTGCGGCAGCCCCTCCGTAATGGGCATACAAGGCTTCGCGAAATGATCGCCAAATGCCGGAGGGCAGGCGGTGGTTGCCGTCGGTAGCGCTAACGCCAGCGGTGGAGATCATTCCGCCCAGCCAGGGTGTCGGCTCGCAAATCAGCGTTTTGGCGCCGAGGCGGGCGCTTTGGAGGCCCGCTGCAATGCCGCTGGTTCCTCCGCCAATGACGAGGACATCGTATAGGTTGGAGTATTGCGAGGTTTTATGGCGCCGACAGGCAAAAAACAGGAGGAGTACCCCCAAAAAAGCAATTGAAAATTTTGACATTTTTTCTTTAATAGGAATAACCCAAAACAGGGCCATCGTTTACGCCAAAAAATACGGTACCACCTTTTTTGGCTGGTACCAAAACGGCACTTCGCACGGCTTCCCGCACGGAAAACCCGGATATGAGTGCCGGGGCAGGGCGAAACGCACCTTTCCCATCTCCGAGTAGCAACAAACCGTGGTTGGCATCGTAGCGGCCAAATCGGATGCGAGAGTGATATTGGTTGCCTGCCAGAAGCAAATCCCGGTATCCGTCGCCGTTGGTGTCGAAACAGAGCATGGCATAGATTGGGGCAAATTGGGCCTCCATGGGAAAGGGGTGGAAAATAAAATGCCCGTTTGTATTTTGTAACCAACCGCTTCTGAACTCCTCCGCACTCCATTGTTGCGCTTTAGCCCATTGTTCGGGGTTAAACAGGTCTTTGGTGGTGGCTTTTGCGTAAGATTGGTAGTCGTTGAAACGTTTTTTCAGCATGGGCAATTGATCGGCGAGGTCATCGCGGAAAGCAGCGGGATAGCTTTTGCCTTCCAGAAACCACGATATGATGGGGTCTGTGGAGCCATTTTCATCGAAATCGGCAGCGTGCAGGGTAGCGGGTGTGACTGCGGTGGCGCGCAATTGCGTGTTAAGGCCGAGGTTGCCGATGGCGAAATCGGTATCGCCGTCGCCGTCTATGTCTTCGGCTACGAGGCTGTTCCACCAACCACCCAATTGTACCGGGAGGCGTTCCGTACTTTGGTCGAGCAGGCGGCCCTTTTGGTTGACAAACAGGTGTGGGGCCATCCATTCACCTGCGAGCATTAATTCAGGCAGGTGGTCGCCGTCCAAATCCGCCCAGGCTGCGTCTGTAACCATACCTATATGAGACAGTCCCGGCGCTAATTCGTCAGTTTTATTGGCAAAATGGCCTTTCCCGTCGTTTATTAAGAGCATGGAAACGGGTGTTTCCGGCCAGCGGCCCGGCACCACACGACCTCCCACAAACAAGTCCAAATCGCCATCGCCGTCTACATCTGCGGTGCGGGCACAGCTTCCGCTGTTTGTTTCCAAGGGTAGCGCATGGAGGGTTCTTGAAAAACCGCCCTTCCCGTTGTTGAGGTAAAGGCGGTCTTGCAATGCGGCAGCGTCTTGTGCGAAAGCATACCCGCCTGATACGACGTACAAATCCAAATCGCCATCACCGTCCGCGTCGAACAACGCTGTTCCCACATCCTCACTGGCTTTGTCGGCTTCCATATCAGGACAGGGCAAGGGCAGAAAATTACCGTTAGTTTGTCCTGCCAAGAGACTTCCCGCCTGGTTTTTACTTCCTCCGGCAAACAGGTCGGGGCGGCCATCGCCGTTCAGGTCTCCCTGCGCCAAACAAGGCCCCTGATGCGAAATAAAATGGGGCAGCAGGGTTTGTGTTTTGAAATCTACCTGATTGGGGTCTTCGCGGTGGCGGTAAGGCAAGGGCAGGGTGGGGGTGAAAAGGGGTTGGGTGGGAGCAGGCTTGGCGAATGTGTGGGAGGCGGCTTGTTTTTCTATTTTTAAGGTTTGATTGGCGGGTGTTTGGTCGTGTCGTTGTCGCTGTCCATCGGGCCAGATCACGAATATGGAATCCACCATCGCGTATTGGCCTAACCCAAAGTGCAGGTTAAAATCCACGGAGGAGGCATAGCCCCGCGAAGGCATCAATTCCCTGTAATGGAGTTGTCCGCCGGCCCACACCTGTACTTTGGCACCGATGGCGGCACGGTTGCCGGGAGCGGTGGGGTCGTACAAGGTGATTTTAAGCCAATGGTATTGGTTTTTACGCTCGCTGTTATTTCGGTAAATGGGTGCGTGCGTATTGATGTCATTGGTCACTAAATCGAGGTCGCCGTCATTGTCTAAGTCGGCATATACCGCGCCGTAAGACCAGCCTCTTTTGCCAAGCCCCCATTCATCGGCGACGTTTTTGAAGACGGGTACCTGCCCTGATCCGGTGGTTTCGCTTTGGTTGTGGAACAAGTAATTGGCCAATTGACTGCCTTTCATGGTTTTTAGTAATTCGGCGGCGGTTTCCGTCGGTTTGCCCCGTTTACCGGCAGCAGCCTGATCCATGGTATATTTAAGGAAATCCATGTCGGTGTAATCTTTCACATAGCCATTTGTTACAAAAAGGTCTTGTAGTCCGTCGTTGTCGAAATCGGCCCCGAGTGCAGCCCAACTCCAATCGGTATTGGAAACACCTGCCAATTGTCCGATCTCTGAAAAAGTGCCGTTTCCGTTGTTCAGGTGGAGCATATTTCGGCTGTATTGGTAATAAAACCCACTTCGGAACAGCCCCTGAAATTTGTTGTAGTTTTCGGCACCCATGTGCATTTTTTGGGTAAAATTATCTTCCGGGAGCATATCTACACTCACCAATTCCATGGCACCGTCGTTGTTCAGGTCGGTCCAGTCACAACCCATTGAAAACAGGGAAGTATGATCTAACAGGGTGGGAAGTTGGTCGCTAAAGGTGCCGTCGCGGTTGTTTAGGAACAGATAATCTTGTTCATTGAAGTCGTTGCAAACGTAAATATCCGGCCAGTCGTCGCCGTTTGCGTCGGAAATTCCGATGCCCAGGCCAAAACTAAGCACATTGCCAGTGATGCCGGCTGCCTCGCTGACATCCGAGAAATGTCCCCCGTCGTTTCGGTAAAGTTTGCTGCTGTAATCTGGATTTTTCTTGTGTTTCAGCTGGTTCATTTCCAATTTTACGCCAGTATATTCACTTAAGGAATGGTTGGCGACAAACAGGTCGAGGTCGCCGTCCCTGTCCATATCAAAAAATGCGGCATGAGTAGAATACCCAGCGTCATCTATGCCGTATTCGGCACCTTTTTCCACAAATTGGAGCTTCCCGTTTTGCAATCCCTGGTTGATGAACAGCAGGTTTCGGCGTTTTTCGGGCCGAACATCTGCGCTGCGGCACACGTAAATATCTATCCAGCCGTCGCCGTTCACATCGGCCATTGTTGCGCCGGTACACCAACCCTGCTGTGCGGCCACCCCCGACATTTCGGTGGCATCTGAAAATTCAAAATCTCCTTTGTTGAGAAAAAGACGGTTTTTGACCATGTTTCCGGCAAAAAAGAGGTCTTGTAAGCCGTCATTATCCACATCCCCGACGGCTATACCTGCTCCGTTATAAAAATAGAGGTAATTTAGTACGTTCAATTCAGGGGACTCCACTAATACATTTCGGAAGTCTATGCCGGTTTTTCCTTTCCCTAAAGAGGTGAATTGGGTGTCTCCCTGGCTATTGCAGCCTTGGAAAAAGAGGAATAACAAATTTAAAAAATAAATTATTCGTTTATCTGCTTGTAAAAAAACATTGGCAGGAGCAATAGTAAAATTATTCAGCATAGAAAAATGGTTTATAGAGCCGACATTTCCCACACCGTTTTTGAAAATTGGTATTTACGAAAAATCAGCGTTATTAATGCCAGAGGCATATTAGTGGTATTTTCAATTAATACAAATTTTGAAAAAGACCGTGGGAAATGTCGGATAGAGGCAAAGATAATTGTTTTTTAGACCCTTGAGAAAATTTCAAAGCATGGCCTAAAAAAGGGGCAAGCCTTTAATGGCTTGCCCCTGGATAATATTCAGTATTGCAAAAAAATTAGTTTTTATCCCACCACAGCGGTGTCGTAGCTTTATCAGGGCCGCCAAGCAAGCGTACGGCCTCGTCTACGGCTGCTTTATTAGTATTTTTTTCTAAATCCAGGAATGGAATTCGGCGCAATACCTGCCCTACGGGAACTTCCGTGTTGTCGCTGTTAACTAAGGGGTACAGTTTTGGAAAACGGGTTCGGCGATATTCTGCCCAGGCTTCGATGCCGTCCGGGAATACAGCCAACCATTTTTGCGTACCGATTTGCTCGCGCTGCACGGCTTCGCTACCACCCCATTTTATAGGGATATTGGACAATGCAGGTGATTTTTGCTGGTCGTCAGGTGCAACAGGTGTTTTGGCGCTGCCGGTATAAGCAGCGATGGCTGCGGCATCCTTGATACCCCATTGGTTCATAGATGTTTCAATGCCTTTTTCATACAAACTTTGTGCGGTACCGCTCATCGCCCAGCCATTCAGGGCACCTTCTGCGCGCAGCAGATAAACTTCCGCCGATGACATGATGTTTTGTGGCGTAGTATTTTGGCCTGCCCATGCAGAACCAGCGCCTTTAACCCACCGATCTCCTACGTTGGAGTTGTTGTTGTTGCTGTTGGCTACATCGCCTAATTGCGCAGGCGACAGCCCGTTGCGCAAACCTTCATACGTTTGGGTACCGCTGGCGGGTTGGAAATAAACACCGATACGCGGGTCTCCGAAACCTTTCAGTACCGATTCCATAGAAGCACTCATACGGAATTCATTCCACACGGAAATGCCTGCAAGCCCGTTGAAGTCTGCTCCTGCCTCCGATTTTGCCATCAACGCATCGTCTGCGACATCTGCCATTACACCACCGGACACGGCGGCTTCTGCTTCTGTTTTGGCCTTACCGGCATCTGCTTTAGAGATGCGAAGGGCCAAACGCAAGCGCAGGCTGTTGGCAAATTTGATCCATTTATTTACGTCGCCTTTGTACATCAGGTCGAAATCTCCGTAAGGTTTTTCGCTTGTTTTACCTTTCAATACGGTAACTGCCTCATTGAGTTTAACAAAAAAATCGGCGTAAATCTTGTCCTGAGCGTCATAAGGTATTGAGCGACCAGGCTCTCCGGCCTTGAAATAAGGGATAGGGCCGTAGTAGTCCGTTACGCGGTGGAAGGTATATACCCACATAATCTTTGCCAAAGCGTTTTCGGCAGAAGCGGGGTCGGTTTGCTCCAACAGCGTTTTGAGCTGCGGCACGGCCTCGGTGTAGATGGGACGCCAGTGCCATTGCAGCCAGTCCATGCGCAATACATAGCGGTCGGATGGGAAATAGGTGGCGGAGGTGGCATAATATTGGCTATATAGGTCGGCAAACAGGTTTTGTGCCACCTGATAACGCCAAAACGCATAGGAAGAAGATGATTGGGCCTTGGAAAACAAGTAGGGAAACTCCGTTTTTGTCAGCGTCGTGAGTTTAGTTTTATCGGTGTTCAGTTCCTCAAAATCCTTGGTGCAGGAGGAGAAACTACAGAACGCTATAAATGCGATCAGGGCAGCGAAAAGCCCTTTTTTTATCAAGTATTTCATAATAACACGATTAATGGTTATGAATAAATTGTAGAATGGTGGATTTAGAATGTTAGTTTCAGGTTTAAGCCAATGGAGCGGGTAGAGGGCAGGTTGCCGTATTCTACGCCCTGGAAGTTGCCTGCGCCGAGGTTGATATCCGGGTCAAAAGGCAGTTTTCTTTCGGGCATTCCGGGTATTTCAACCGTAGCATTACCCCTGTAGAGGAAAAGCAGGTTGCGGCCCACTACGGACAATTTAGCGCTGCGAATAGGCTGATTTTTGAAATTAAAGTTATAGCCTGCTGTCAGCTCGCGGATGCGCACATTGGTGGCATTGTAAGTGAACAGTTCGCCCCAGCTATAACGGCCACCGGAAACAGTGGTCCAGAAGGTTTCTGCGTCAATAGCCTTGGTGTTTTTTTCGCCGGTTGCGCTCACGCCGTCTAATATGAGACCGCCGTCGCGGAAAGCAGTGGTATAGTCAGAAGTGCCGTCAAAGGCACCGTTGGCTTCTGTACCGGATACCATCACGCCGCCAAAACGACCATCCAATAAAATGCCGACGGAGAAATTTTTATAGGAAAAATCATTGTTCCAGCCCAAAGTGAATTTTGGATTGAAATTACCTACCAGTGTATTGCCTCCACCCGAGCCGACGGGTTTGCCATTGGCATCTACTAAATGGCGGCCCTGATCATCGGTTTTCCAGCCTTCGCCGTACAGATCGCCGTAAGCGCCACCCTCTTTCACGATGGGGCCGGCGGTGCGTCCATAGCCGCCGCTCAGGAAGGCAATTTTGATGTCCGGGTGCAATTCCACTACTTTGTTGACATTGCGGCCATAGTTGAGGTTCATATTCCAGTTAAACCCGTTGCTTTTACGAATCGGCGCAGCGCTCACGGTCAGTTCTATACCGGTGTTTTGGATATCGCCTGCGTTGATGAACTGGTCAGAAAAACCGGATGGTGCCGCCAGTGCTAAGCGCAATAACTGGTTGACTGAATTGGTTTTATACCACGTCAGGTCCACTCCGAGGCGGTTGTGGAATAAGCGCCAGTCTATACCAAACTCTAAAGAGGTCGTGATCTCCGGTTTTGCGTTGGGGATGGGCAAGGTGCCATCCCGACCGATAAAACCGCTTGTGCCACCTTGTCCAAAGCTATACGTTTGCGATAAAATCCCCTGAGGAACGTCACTACCGACCTGAGTCCACGAACCGCGTACTTTCAGGAAGGAAACCCAGCTGGGCATATTGGTCATGTCAGAGACAATCGCATTCATGCCCACTGAAGGATAGAAGTAAGAGTTGGCATTATCGGGTAAAGTGGAAGCCCAATCGTTTCTGCCCGTAAGGTCCAAAAACAAATAATCTTTAAAACTGAACTGTGCGGTAGCAAAAACAGACTGTATTTCTCTTTTAGGTGCTTCCGTGAAAGTTGACAGTTGCTTGGCAAAGCTGAGGTCAAATTTATTGGGTACTAAAAGCCCGTTGGCATTGGTGAAAGTGGTACTTCCCTCCCGGCGTGAGACGGCGGTGCCGACGGTGTAGTTCAGGCTGATGGCTCCTCCCAATTTGTTGTTGCCCTGTAAAAATGCTTCCAAATTGCGCTCGGATATGTTGTAATACCCTTCCTGATAGGAGCCGCCCGTTTGAGCAAATAACAAGGTCTTGTCGTAGAAAGTACGGGTCACTTTATCTCCGTATCGGTCTAAACTGGCCCGGCCAGTAAGCGTCAGCCAATCGGTCAACTGGTATTTAGCCATTAAAAGGGAAGTGATCCGGTTGCGGCTTTCATCGTTGGCAGTACGGTTTAGCGTCCAATAAGGGTTCATGTAAATGGAAGACGAAGTCCAATACTGTGGATTGCCGTTTTCATCTTCAAATTTTTGGATGGACTCGTTGCTAATGCTGCGCGGCATTTTATAAATGTTCATCACGATACCGCTTTCCTCTCCCACTTTAATCTTGTTCTCTATTTTTTGGTTGGTATAGGTCAGTTTGGCATCGGTGCTAAATCGCTTGCTAAATTGATTGCTCAATCGCAGGGTCAACGTATTGCGGTTCAGGTCGTTGTTCGAGATAATACCCTGTGCGCGATTGTTGCTGAACGATACGTAGCTTTGCATTTTTTCGGTACCACCTGTGATGCTCACTGAATTGTTCAGTGATACAGCGTTGCGGAAAAAACTGGACACGTTGTCCTCGTAAGTGGTAGCCTTGCCGCCCCAACTGCCGCTGGAGGTAGTGTTGGAGGCGCCGCCATTGCCTTGTCCGTATTCATTTTGCAATGAAGGGAGGAGGAAGGGCGATTCTGTCATGACACCAGAGTTGACATCAATACTTACCTTGCCCGCTTTGCCTTTTTTAGTGGTAATCAAAATCACGCCATTCGATGCGCGGCTGCCATACAATACGGAGGCCGCAGCGCCCCGCAAAATGCTGATGCTTTCAATATCGTCGGGGTTGATATTGGCTGCGCCGTCGCTACCGTTGTAACCGCCGAAATCGTTGCCGACATTGCCGCCCGTTACGCTGTTGTCCACGGGTACTCCGTCAACTACAAACAACGCGTTGTTGCTGCCCTGAATGGAGCGATTGCCGCGCATCGTCACACGGGTAGCACTACCTGGTCCGCCAGCAGCCTGTGTCACCACAATACCTGCCGCTTTACCGGACAACGTGTTCACGAAATTGGCATCGCGCACTTCGTTGATCTGGTTGCCATCAATTTTTTGGGCAGCATAGGTGAGGGTGCGTTGGGCGCGTTCTATGCCTAATGCCGTTACTACAACCTCCTGAAGGGTTGCATCACCAGACATACTGACCTGCGCTGCTCGCCCGGCCTCGGCATCTAAAGTGATCGTTTCGTAGCCGATCAGGCTTATGGTCAATTTGGTGGGTGATTTCGATGCCCTAAACGAAAAATCACCGTTTAAATCGGTGACTGCACCATTAGCAGTGCCGTTTTCTTTGACCGTAACGCCAATGAGGGGGTCGCCTGTTGCGTCAGTTATCCGTCCGCTGACGGTTTGGGCTTGTGTCAGCGCCACAGCAAAAAGCACTAACAAAGTACTTATGCAAAGACGTGCCGATGGCCTTTTGAGGAAAAGATGGTTGAAAAAGTGCTTCATAAACAGAAAAAATTAATGATAGATTAATATAAAAAAAAGAATATAAAAGGAAAGTAAAGGAGCGTTGATAAGAGACCGCTATACTTTCGCGGGGCAAATATAGGTATACTGTGTGCGCACACGGTAATTTTTTTTAAATAAATTTTAAAATGTGTGCGCACACGGTAAAAAAATATTGTTAATCAAATGAATGCTCAAAAATATATATCTTTGCCCTATTTTTTATCTAAAAGTATAAGGTGTTATGTTCACCCTATAAGAAAGCATGGAACAGCACATCACTATTAAAGACATTGCAGCACACACTGGAGTTTCGCCTGGAACTGTGGATCGGGTTATACACAATCGGGGAAACGTATCTGCGAAGGTATCAGAGCGGATCATGGCTGCCATGAAGGAATTAGGTTATCAACCCAATATTGCTGCCCGAACCTTAGCCAACAGACATAAACCCTTGCGTGTGGTTGCGCTGTTGCCCGATTACACCAAAGATTTGTATTGGGTGCAGCCCAAAGAAGGTGTAGAGCGGGCTGTTGCTGATGCTGCTCATTATGGCGTAGTGGTACGATATTGTTTTTTTTCGCAATTTGATGCGGAAGACTTTGTCAAAAAGTCGCAGGATATCCTGTCCGATGAGCCGGATGCCTTACTTTTGGCCCCGATTTTTTTGGCTGAATCACAACATCTATTGGTGGAGGCGGGGCATCGAAATATCTGTTCCGTACTCATCAATACGCAAATAGAACATAAAGCCGCCCTCTCTTATATCGGACAAGACTCTTATCAAAGCGGTGTACTGGCTGGGCGGTTGCTCAACTTTGGCCTCAATGACGGCGATGAAGCATTAGTACTCAATTTAGATTTTTCCGTGGCCAATGCCAAACATTTAATGGATAAACAGCGCGGATTTGAAGACTTTTTCAAGGGTACTTCCGATAAATCTATTGTGATACACCAGGCCGCCATTGATTTTTTTGACGATGCCCCCTGTTTGAAGGATTGGGCCGACGATTTTTTTTCGCGCCATCCTCGTTTGTCCGGCGTTTTTGTTACCAATTCCAGGGCCTACCTCCTCCTCAATGTGCTGCCTCCCGCCTTGCAAAAGCGCCTGAAAGTAGTCGGATTTGATCTGATTCAGCCAAATATAGACCTTTTGGCTGAAAACAAAATTCGTTTTCTCATCAACCAAAATGCGTGGCATCAGGGGTATCTCGGCCTCCTCAGTATTATCAATCACTTAGTGATGTCCAGAAATGTGCCTCCTTTGCAATACCTTCCGTTAGACATCGTAGTAAAAGAAAACGTGCAATATTACCTCAAACGGATGTTGGAATTACCGATAGCAGTTGTGTAGTTTTTCTGTAACTATCCAGCCGGTCTGACTTCATTTTTCAGAAATCAGAATAAATGACTGTTTTTTATTGAATTAATTTAATTTTAAGAATTTAATTTTTAAATTATTTTAAATTAAATACATAAATACTTGATAAAATACTTAAAAATCTTCAAAAATGACCGGTTATATAGTTACAATTAAAAATTATATGTTTTTGATTGTAACATCTTTAAAACTCACATTAACATTTAATTATATATAAAAGACGTAAAAAGGTAGCAAAAACAGGCTTTTGTGTGCTTTTTTCGATAAATACAATTTTTGAAAAAAGTAGTGGAAAATATCGGATGCAAATAAAGATAACGTTAATAAAGAATAACAAGTTATCATTATCCGTTCCCAAGTGGTATCTCCACAATTTCACACAAATTCGGCACAACCGCTACCCATTTATAGGTGTCCATTATTTTTACCCGAAAAGTATCGGCTGATTGTTTTTCTCCGTGGGTGATAAAAATGTTTTCGGGTGCTTTTTTGATATCACTCATCCAATGCAGCAGTTCTGATTGGTCGCCATGCGCTGACAGCCCGTGTAGGATTTCAACCCGGGATTTGACGGAGTAAAATTTGCCACGTATTTTTATTTCATGGGCGCCATCAAGGAGTTGTCGCCCACGGGTTCCTTCGCCTTGGTAGCCCACTAAGAGTATCGTATGTTGTGCCTGTTCGAGGTATCGCTGTAAATAACTGAGTACACGACCACCGGTGACCATTCCACTGCCCGCAATCACGATTTTTGGATAGGTGGTATCCACTAAGTAAAGGGTTTCTTTGTAGTTTTGAACTATCTGAAACATTTCACACATAGCCGTATAATCTTCTTCGGTGAGTTTATGCCACTCCTTGTGTTTTTCAAACACACTTAATACCCGGGAACCCATTGGGCTGTCTAAAATAAGCGGCACATCGGGTAATTCTCCTGACGTGCGTAGTTGCCACAAGAGATACATGATCACTTGCGTACGTTCTACCGCAAAACTGGGTATGATGATCGAACCGCCTTTGGCCATCGTTTCCATAATAATTTTTTTCAGCTGGTCTTTTTCATTTTCCTTTGGGTGTAATCGGTCGCCATAGGTGCTTTCGATAAACAGTACATCCGCTTCCGTTGGTCTTTTAGGGGCTTCAAGCAACAGGTCTTCTTCCTGTCCAATATCGCCACTAAAAACAAATTTTTTCTCTTGTATGTGTATTTCTATGAAGGTGGAGCCGATGATATGGCCGTTGGTTTGAAAACGTACTTTTATGGTGTCACCCATATCTATCCAATTGTCAACGCCTATTGCGCTGAAATGTGAAAGTGTAGCCTCCACATCTTTTTCAGTATAAAGTGCTTTGGCCGGATGGTGTTTTGAATACCCCCCTTTATTGGCCTGTTCGGCTTCTTCCTCTTGTAATCTTGCACTGTCCCGCAGGATAATTTCGGCAATATCCAGTGTGGGTGCCGTACCGTAAATTTTGCCGTTAAAGCCATCTTTAATGAGGCGGGGCAAATAACCGGAATGGTCGAGGTGACCGTGGGTGAGTAATACAAAATCAATGGTGGCAACATCTACCGGAAGATGTTCCCAGTTCATTAGCCGCAACTGTTTCAGTCCCTGAAACAAACCACAGTCTACCAGAATTTTTTTTTCAGGGGTTTCTAAAAGATATTTAGAACCCGTTACGGTGCCGGCCGCGCCTAAAAAGTGGATAAAAATGCTGTTACTCATATTTTAAGTTTATTAGAAATTATATCAATTTTATTGTTTGGCTAAAACCGGGTCTATTGTTTGATAATCCTTCCATCCTCCATTTCAATAATCCGATGCGTTTTTTGCGCGAAACTTTGATCGTGCGTCACGATAAGCAAAGTTTGATGGAGTTCCTCGCACAATTCTTTGAAAATATCGAAGACGATATCGCTGTTTTTGTTGTCCAAATTGCCCGTAGGTTCGTCGCCCATGAGGATGATTGGATCGTTGATCAACGCACGGGCGATGGCAACGCGCTGTTTTTCGCCGCCGGAAAGTTGGTTGGCTTTTTTCATTGCCAACTGTTCTATACCGAGCGTTTTTAGGCGTTCAAGGGCGCGGTGTTCAGTTTCTTGTTCCGAAAATTTTTGAAGTTTTAGCCCGGGCAGCATCACGTTTTTCAGTACCGTAAATTCATTTAACAGGTAATGAAATTGAAAAACGAAGCCAATTTTCTCATTGCGGATGCGAGCGAGTGCTGCTTCGCTTTTGCCGCACATGATTTCGCCATCAATTGTCAAGTCGCCTTCGTAATCGGTGTCCATCGTCGAAAGGATGTACAAAAGTGTGGATTTGCCGCAGCCCGATTTGCCTGTGACCGACACAAATTCACCCTGATTGACGGAAAAATTGATATCGTACAGCACTTGCACGCGTATGGGGTCGCTAAAATATTTATTGATGTTTGTGGATTGAAGAACTTTCATAATGATGATTGTGAAGAATTTTGACACCGTTCCTTATCATGCATCATGGAAACTCATTTCCCTCGTATGATGATGACCGGGTCAATTTTGCTCGCCTTTCTCGCCGGGAAAAAACCGGCAAAATAGGTGGTGATGAGGGAGAAAAGGATGCCGATGCCGTAAAACTTTGGGTTGTAGTTGACGGGATACGTCGTGATAGTGGGCAGTGCAGCGGTGTTGAATGGGATTTGATCAATACCAAGTGAAAGCAAAAAACCGAACAACAAACCCAGTGTGCCGCCCACCAAACCGATGGTAAGCGCGATGCCGAGAAAAATTTTACGTACATCGCTACCCGAAAATCCGGTGGCTTTCAGGATGGCAATAGTGTCCATTTTTTCATAAATCATCATGTTCAGAATATTGTAGATACCAAAACCCGCCACAATGAGTAGCACGATTCCAACTGCATACGAAATCAGCGTGCGCACGAAACTACCTGTCTCGAACTGCGAATTGGCAGTTTGGATATCTTCTGCATCGGTCTGAAAAAGCCCGGCGTATGCTTTGGCGACGGCTGGTGCGAGGCGCAGATCATGCAGCTTTATTTGGATATCAGTGATGTAGGTGTTTGGTTTTCCGAGCAATTTTTGGGCGGTGGCAATGGAGGTATAACTCTGCACCTTGTCCAAATCCTTGATGCCCGACTGGAAAAAACCGACCACTTTTAGCGGCAAACGCTCTCCTTGCGCGGTCGTCACTTGCACCACATCGCCGATCTCCGCCAGTAATTTTTCGGCCACACCAACGCCCAAAATAATGCTGTTTGGCACGTTTTTTAGGTCAGATGACTCGCCTGTAGGGACATAATCTTTAAAAAAAAATAAATTGCTTTCGGCTATTACATCAATGCCGTTGACGGTACCCGTGATGTTAACGGTGCCGGAATTATACAAAACTGGTGCGGTAATTTTGGGTGCAAGACCCAGCACCTGCGGGTCGTTTTTTACTGCTTGTATGATGGCTGCGCTGTTAGCAATTTCCAATCCTTTGCCGCTTGATTTGACTGATTTTATAAAATTATGGCTATTTTTAAAATCATTGGCGAGGTTGACGGGCTGGTTTGGATTGGGTTTTATTTCGTTGAAAATGCGGACGTGCGGCGTGCGGTTCAGCACGAGGCCGTCCAAAAGGTCGTTCAGCCCGTTCATGAAGCCAAGCAGAGCGATAAACATTGTGATGCTGAACGTCACGCCAATGGCCGCAACAAACGATTGCCTGAAACGCGCCAAAAGCAAGGACTTAGCAATATCTGCCAGGAGTTTGATGTTCATTGGTCGGGTTTTATAATGGTTGTACTTTCATTTAAACCGCTCAGAATTTCGACTTTTTGGTAATCTTTCAGCCCGATTTTCACGCTGCGTTTTTCCTTGTTTTCCAAAATAACAAAGCTGTCCTGCACCAAATAGGTGCGCGGGATGGTCAAGGCTTTTTCTTTTTCCAAAATGACGACATTGGCTTCGCAGGTCAAATTTGGGTACAAAACGGGGGGCTTTTTGCTAAAAACTGCCTCCGTCGTGAAAGTTCGCGTTCGTTCGTTCATCAGCGGGTCAATTTTGGAGATTGCGGCCTCAAATACCTGGCCTTTGTAACTATCTAATGTGAGCAATACGCGCTGTCCGTTTCGGATGCGCACGATGTCGTTTTCATCAATTTGTAATTCTGCCACAAAATCGCTGGCACTTCCAATGATTGCTACCGGGGTTTGCGCGTTCACGATTTCACCCAATTCTTTTAGAAAACTGTATACGCGCCCGTCGGTTTGTGCGCGGACGGTGTAATCCTGTGCGACATTTTTGCTGATGGATAATAATTTTCGGGATTGTGCAGCGGCGAAATCAAGCTGTTTTTTTAAATCCTTATATCTCAAAATGGTGGCTTGGTAAGTGCTCGCCGAGTTTTCAAAAGCCAGCTCGCGTTGTTCAAATTCGACCTGAGAGCCGATTTTTTGCGCCCAAAGTCCGCGCTGCCGGACGAGTAAAATGCTGTCATTCAACATTTTACTACGGGCAGTTTCAATGGTGCCGAGCAATTCTTTGAGGCGATCGCCGTGCGTGTTGATGTTTGCGAAATCGGCGGACAGTTGGGCGTTTTCGGTTTGAAGGCGCGTTGTTTCGTTCTGAACAGTGAACAGCGGGTCGCCTTTTTTTACCAAATCGCCCTCTTTGACCCATATTTTTTGGATCAGGCCGCCTACCGTTGAGAAAACCTGATACTGGTTTTTGCTTTTGATGACACCGGAAGCGTAAACAGATTCAGTTATTTTCTCAACCGAAGCATGAACTTTTTCAGACGGTTTCTGGCAGTCTGAAAAAATTAACGCGGCAAAAACGAGAATAGTAAATTTCTTTAGAGCCATCATGCAAATAGTGCCTTTTTTTCTCCAGCATCCTTTTTTAGAAGTCGCTTATGTTTTTTAATGATGCAGCAAAGGTATGGTATACATTATTGTGAAAGGATGATGAAAATCAATTATCGTACTAATAAAAGTCATTGCCGGCCCTTTCACAGACTTTTTTGGGCATCCTTCATTTTGCTTGAAAAGTAGTTGATACTTTCTTTGGGCAATTATTTTAAATTACCCTAATAAGTGCTTGATTATCAATGCTTTATTTTAATTTATTTTTATTTTCCGAAAATAAAAGTGTCAACTACTTATGAAGGATGCCCTTTTTTGAGGTGTTTTTTGAGATGTCACCGGCTCGTACCTCGCCGATGACACCTCAAAAAACACCTCAAAAAACACCTCAAAAAACACCTCAAAAAACTCACTCCACAATCTTAAACGTCGTTCTCCGATTCTCCTGATGTTCTCCTTCCGTGCATTTCGAACAAATACAGGATGCCACGGGCTGGCTTTCCCCGTAGCCTAAGGCAGACAGGCGGGTTTGATTGACGGTTTTGGAAATCAGGTAATTGACGGCACTTTCTGCACGGCGCTGAGAAAGGGTTTCATTGTAGGCATTATTGCCGCGACAGTCGGTATGGCTGCCCAACTGAATGCGGATGGCCGGGTTTTGGCGCAGTACTTCCGCCAAACGATTCAGGGTCGGCTCCGCATCCGGGCGAATATCCCATTTATCATAATCATAATAAATATTTTCCAACACGATCTCCCGGTCCCGGTAAATTTTATCCAAGACAATCTCCACTTCAAACGTTTGAACCGGGTTAGCAGGGTCTTTGGCAATGCCTTTGGTGGAAAAACGGGTGCTGTTGTTGAGGTAGCCCGCGAGGGAAGCACCAAAAGAATAATCGGTGTTTTCGGCCAATTCTATACGGACAAAACCAGTTTCTTTTACCGTAAAATTTTGTTTTTTGCCGCTTAAATCGGCGGAAATGACGGCACCAGGCAGGGGTTTTCTACCCAATACGGCGCTATTGGGGTTGTCGGGTACGGCAAATATTTTTTCCAGCACATATACTTCCAGCACTATTTTGTAAACGGCGGGCTTCACCGGAGTGGTATCTCTTTTGGGTGGTTTGGGTGGTGGAACCCGTTGCTCAAACCGGTAAATATCGTCAAATCCGCGACCGCCGGAGCGATTGGAAGTGAAAAAGCCGGAGTGCATCAAATCACCTGTTTTCAGGGGTTGTGCCGGGGTATCGGGGTGCTTTTCCGTAAAAATTAACCCAAAATCGTCGGCACCGCTGTTCACCGGAGATTTCAGGTTGATGGGCGGTGCCCACGTGGTTTTATCTATTTTGTGGGTGCGAAAAATATCCAAACCACCCATCCCTGTCAGGCCATCGGATGAAAAATACAAGGTGTCGGCATCAAAGGTGGGAAATACTTCATTGCTGGTGGTATTGAGGTTGCGACTCAGCAGTTTGGGGTCTTCCCAGCCGCTTTCTGCTTTGGTATTGTGCAGGACACTATACAGATCATAACCGCCCCAGCCATCGGGGTCATTGCAAGTGAAAAAGAGGGTTTGACCATCGGATGCAAGGGCCGGGTGGAAATAATTGACCTTTTCCTTTTGAAAGGGCAGCGGCTGGGGGGTACTCCATTCGCCGTCAGCGTTGGTTTTAACGGAAAAATAAATTTTACAAAAAGCGTCGTCGCCTTTGTAGGCTCCTGTTGCGCGGGAAAAAAATATTTCCGTGCCGGTCTTGTTAAAACAGGCTGTGCCTTCATTGCCGGCAGTATTGAGTGTAGGGTCAAATACCTGTGCGCTGGCCTCTTCCGGGTCCACAATAAACAGGTCCATGAAGCGATTACCCGTCCATTTATACGGCGTTTCCCCCTTGCTCATGGTTCGGTCGCTGGTAAACACCAATCGCCCGTCGGCAAACAGGATGGGAGCGAAGTCGTTTTGCGGGCTGTTGAAAGGCGCCACTGCTACTTTCCAGCCGTTTTGCGGTGCTTCTTTTAGCCAGCCTTCGGCCACATTGCAGGCGGTGATTTCTTTTCGGTATTCGTATACGCTGCCGATCTCCACGCCGAGGTTTTTGAATGCTTCGCGGGCGAGGGGGTAGCGCTCCAATTTTTTTAGGGTATAGGCGTGCGCTCGCAGGGCCTCCGGGCCATAATTGTTGTTGAATGCCGTCTCAAACCAATCTAAGGATTGCTCGTCGCGCCCCGTTTTGCGGTAGGCATCGGCCAGCAGGTACGACAATTTTCCTTTTTCCGTGCGGGTTTTGGTTTTGGTAATTTCCTTTTTTAGCAATGGAATAGCCGTATCATACTGTTTTTGCTGGTATGCGGTCGGGCCGTCCTTGATTTTTAGGGTGTAGCTACAGGCGGCGATGGTCAGCAGACCGGCTAAGAAAAGTAGTAGTTTTTGCATAGTGATCACGCCCATTTGCGTTGACGGTAACTTCAAACGAAAATACGGTGGACTATATTTTTTCTATGGCTCTGCGAAGACCATTTTTTCGAAAGAAGCCCTGATTTCAGTAGTAATGGCCTTGAAAATCCCCTGCTGCATCGAAACCGTGAAATCAGCGAATCATCGCAATCGTCTGATCTATCGTCCAGCTTTCCTGGGTACTTGTTGCCTGATTTTTCACGCTTAAAGTCCCGTTTTGCATTTCAGTATCCCCTGCAATGGCCACAAAAGGCACACCCCGTTTGGCGGCATATTCAAACTGTTTTTTCAATTTGCCAGCCTCCGGGTATACTTCTACGGTGATACCTGCCTGCCGCAATTGGGCGGCACACCGAAAAGCGTAGAGTTGGGCAGGTGCATCAAAGGCTGCTATCAGTAACTGAACGCTCTGGTTGAGCGATGCCGGAAAAACTTCGAGTTGCTCCATGACATCATAAATACGGTCAGCACCAAAGGAAATACCCACACCCGACAGGCCGGGCACCCCAAAAACGCCGGTTAAATCGGCATAACGCCCACCGCCGCCGATGCTACCCATTTTTACGCCCACGGCTGCCACTTCAAAAATGCAACCCGTGTAATAACTCAGGCCGCGCGCTAAGGTGATGTCGAATGTTAGCACGTTGTGCAGTGCAGTGCCGTTCAGAAAATCAAAAACACTTTGCAATTCGTCCAAGCCTTTTTGCCCGGTTTCGCTGGCCGCAAAAGCAGATCGCAGGTCTTCCGGGTTTTTTGCTGCCAGCATGGAGGCTATTTTTTCGATGGCATCCGGCAAAATACCGCGTTCGGCCAGTTCCTGCCGTACGCCATCCATGCCGATTTTATCCAATTTATCAATGGCTACCGTCATATCCGTAAACTGATGGGCGATACCAGCAGCTTCGGCGATGCCAAATAGCACTTTCCGGTTGTTGATTTTGATGATAACCGGTACCTGAAGCCGACGGAATGCCTCGTCATAGATCAATATTAATTCCGCTTCATACAGGAGGCTGTCGGAGCCGATTACGTCGGCATCGCACTGGAAAAACTCGCGATAGCGACCTCTTTGGGGCCGGTCGGCGCGCCATACGGGTTGAATTTGGCTGCGCTTGAATGGGAAAGTCAGGGTACCCCTATTCATCACCACATAGCGGGCAAACGGCACGGTCAGGTCATAGCGGAGGCCGCGCTTGGCAATCGTGCTGGTCAGTTGTGCCGAGTTGCGCTGTTCCAGCATTTCCGCATCGGCATCCTTGAGGTAGTCGCCGTTATTGAGTATTTTAAACAACAATTTGTCGCCTTCCTCGCCGTATTTTCCGGTCAGGGTACTCAGGTTTTCCATGGCTGGTGTCTCTAACGGCTGGAATCCATAGAGTTGAAACACCGAGCGGATAGTATCAAACAGATGAGTGCGTTTGCGCACCTGGTCGGGGCCAAAATCGCGGGTGCCTTCGGGAATAGTAGGTTTTTGCATAGTAACACGGGAATAAATTAATTGGATGAATGGTTATGACATAATTTTTTTTGCAAAAAAAATTATGTCATAACCATTCATCCAATTAATTTATTTACAGAAAAAAATATATTTAAAAATGTGTTTTGGCGTACGCGTGAATACATCAAAAATCAACGCATCAACAAATTCTCACAGCTGCCAGGTATTATCTTTAGGTTTTGAATCAGGAATAGTGCGGTGCCCCAATTTTACTTTTTTAATCACTTTACCCGTTCCGCCGCGCAGAAAAATGGTGGTTTCGGCCGTATTCCACACTTCGGCACTTTTATGAATGGTTTCTTTGTCGCCGTCGGCGTATTCAATCTCAACGTGAACGGCGGTTGGAATAGTTCCCCGGCGTTCAATATGAATAAGTTGACGAGGTTCTGCGTCGTCTTTAGTGACGGCGCTAATGCCCAGATCGGGGTATCCCCAGTCGAAAAACCAGGCTTTCCAAAACCAGTCTAAATTTTTGCCGGAAACGTCGTTGAAGGTATAAAAAAACTCGTACGGTCCGGGGTGTTTGCCCTTCCAGCGATCCATATAAGCATGGAGGCAGCGGCTAAAAGTCTCGTGTCCTAAGAGGTCGTAGAGTTGCATATAGGCCAATTGCGGTCGGGTATAGGCGGCATGAGAATAGGCGGGGCCTGACAAGAATCTGGAGGGCACCATAGGGGGGGCTTCCCAGTCATTACCAAATCCACCGGCCCAAATCCGGCCTTGTTTGTGTTCTAAAGAATCACTGACATAAAAGTGGAAAAAATTGGCCCATCCTTCGTCCATCCAAGCGTAATATTGCTCATTGGTACCCATCATAAACGGGAAATAGGTGTGCGCCGATTCATGTACAGTGAGTTCTGTCACCTCGTCTTCATCCACACTTTCATCGTTGATCATCATGGGGTACTCCATGCCGTCATTTCCGTTGAACACCGTCAGGCAGGGATACGGGAAAGGATAACCGGGCAGCCAGGTGCTCATCAGGCGCAGGCCATCGGCAGCAATGCGCGCCACGCGGTAAAAATCTTTGGATTTGCTATCGTAGGCAGCGCTGACAAAGGTGCGGCGGCCAGTGCGATCATCCACTGTGATGGCAGTGGCATCCCAATTGTAATGATCGCTGGCAGCAAAAGTAAAATCGGGTACATCAGCGGCTGTATAATGAAAAACGTGTTGTTTTCGTTTTTTAAAAACACTGCCGTTTTTGAGTTCCGTTTCGGAGAAAATGGGCGTAATATCGGTGTTGGAATGCGCGCGGTTCCAACGATCCAAATACGTTGGCATCAAGGCATCGTTGGCATTTTGCCATTCGCCGGTAGCCCACACCATGTACCCTTTTGGGGTGGTGATGGTGACATCGTAGTTGGAAAAATCGTGGTAAAACTCTTGCAAACCGTTGTAGGGTGCGCTGGCCCAGCCGTGCAGGTCGTCATACACGGCAATTTCGGGATAAAAATACGGGACAAAAAACGTAGTAGGATCGCACACGCATTCGCGGGTGGCTTTGGGGTCGGAAGGCATGGTAAAACTCCAATCAAAGGACAACCGGAGGGAAGACTTTGGGGGTAGGGGAGCGGCCAGCCTCAAATCCACGTAAGCATCGTGCCGATACTGACTTTTTTCGGGATGTGCAGCCCCGTTAATGGCTACTTTGTGGAGCACCACGCCATCCGTCACATCCGAAGGGCGAATATCTTGATTGCGCTGTCCGCCTTTTTTATACAGATCGTGCAGGAGTTTTACCCGAATCATTTTCAGGGTATCGGGGCTGTTGTTGTAATAAGTGACTTCTTCTGCGCCGGTAACAGCGCGTTTTTTGGGGTTGAGTGCTACCTGAATCACATAGTCTGAACGATTCTGCCAGTAATTGGGGCCGGGTTTGCCATCCTTGCCGCGGCAGCCCTTAGCGTAAGTCGCTTCAAAATTGCGCGGGAAAAATAAGCCGCCGGTTTGAGACGTTGCCATCAGCGTTACCGCCAGCAGGCATATAGATAAAAGGTATTTCATAAAAGCAACTTTGTACTAAAAGGCACAAAGTTACGATGAGGGCGCATGATTTTTCCCGGAATAACCAGTTTTTTTAGGAAATTCAATATTCCTTTAAAAATTTGTAACATTCACGACCTCAAAACCGTCTTTCTTCAAACTATTATTTATACACAATGATGAAAAAATTTTTCCTTTCGTTGTCGGCACTCCTGCTGACGGCCCTGCTGGCTTTTGCCCAAAATGAAGCACTGGATCAGTTTGTAAACCGGTATAAAAATTACGACCAGTTTACCTTTGCCTTTTTGAGCAAAGAACTGTTTGATGTGACATCTCGCTCCAACCAAATTGACCAGAAAGATTTGCAGCAGCTGCATCAGATGATCAAAAATTTTGGCAGCCTGCGCATTTTAGCAGCCGATAGCATCACCAATGGTACCGCCTTGTACCAGGAGGCGCAGCGCTTGGTTCCAACAGCAGACATGGAAGCGTTGCTGACGGTGCGGGATGGCCAAGAAACCGTGCGCATCTGGGTAAAAGAGACCGATAACTTAGTGACAGACCTGATCCTGCTGGTGGGAGCGCCCGAAGAATTTGTGCTGATTTGTTTTACCGGCCAGCTCGAACTCAGCCAGATAAAGGACCTTTCCAACCCGTTGAAACCGCAGAATGCCGGGCAATTGGCCAAATTAGCGCAGCAGACTGCTATTGATTTTTCCATTGGTCCCAACCCAAGTCGCGGAGAATTGATCCTTACTTATCAGGATGCAGAAGATGCCCCCGCTATCCTCACGCTGATAGATGTCAACGGCAGGAGGTTGTCTACCCTCAATCTTTCCGGCCAACCGAATGAAAGCATCAAATTGGACCATCTGCCCGACGGTCTGTATTGGATACAAGTGCAAACGTTGAAAGGGAAAGTCGGCTTGAAACAGGTACAGCTTCTAAAGTAAGTGGGGTAGTTTACACCCGACCATCGCTGCGGGCAAATAAAAGCCGCGCCAGAGTGGAGGGCATTTGCTTCGTTGAGGTGGTTGTTGACGTTGAGGTGGACGGTATCGCCCTTATTAAACAATCTACTTGTTTTTTTTGCCCGGCTGCGGGGTAAAAAACTTCGCCAATTCGCCCACTAATGTGTCAAAATCATGGAGCTGATTGCCCTTGCAAATGGATTTGATATCCTTAAAATGATCTAAATGAATTTGCGCAACCGCCTGTTGCAGCAGCCCGATTTGAGCCAGCAAACTGTCTTTCCTCGAAAAATCATCTCCTTTTAGTTGCCCGAAAAATTGTTGATTGACCTGCCCGATGGTACTTTCTTTTTGCCGGATGTCGGTGCGGTGTTGTGCAATCAATTTATCATATTTCGCAATCTGTTCGGCATCGAAATGCAACCTTTCGATGATGATTTTACGCGGCCCTTCGTGACGTGGGGGCATTTTTGCCAACAAAAAAAAGGAGACCATGCCGATATTCAGTAAAACAAGGGCAATGACAGCAGCGGTTAGAAACTTGATTTTACTCATTGTACAGTTGATTATAGCATTGCAGTTGAAGTTTAACAACCAGTGTTTCGGCAGGTGCAGCGTGATCTGTTTTTTCCATTTTTAAAAAATAAAAATTGGAAACAAGCAGAAGAAAAAATACCAGAGATACCGCCCACCTCCAGGAAACGGGCACGCGCTCGGCTTCTGCCGCACGGAGTTTAGCCTGAATCCGCGTCAGTAGGAAAGGAGGGGCATCTATTTTTTTTACCCGTCGGAGCAGTTCTGGTTTTATTTCTATTTTCATTGTTTAAAATTAGGAAAGGAATCAGATAAGTAGTTATGAGTTACTAATTATGAATTTCACAACTATTTGATTGTGTGAATTTTGCGTAAATTAATCACCGTGTTTATTCCAGGATACCCACTTAAATTTACTTTAGTTTTGACACCGTTCATTAGACGTTGCCTGATTTAGTTTCCTGCGCCGGCATTTAATTTTTTTTCTAAATTTTGTTTGCCGCGTTGCAATAAGGATTCAACGGCTTTGAGGGAAATTTGCATGATTTCAGCAATTTCAGGTGGCGAAAGGTCGTCTATATAACGCAGGATAAGGGTGGTTTTCTGGTTTTCAGGCAGTTCGTTGATTTTTTGAAACAAATTTTCGAGCGCTTCCCGGTCTTCGAGCAGCACGCCCGGGTGATCAAAATCGGATATATCATGCCCCTTTTCAGGGGTCATCGTGAATAGGTTAGTGATAAATGCAAATCGCTTTTGCCGCTTTCTGGCTTTTAGTACATCAAGGCAATGATTGACACTGATGCGGTAAACCCAGGTTTTCAGGCTGGATTTACCTTCAAAATTGGATAGATTGTTGTGTATCTTCACAAAAATATCTTGCGTGGCCTCCTCTGCCTCCTGAGCGTTTTGGACATAGTGCAAGCAGAGGTTAAAAACCATGCCCACGTGAAGTTGATAAATAGCTTCGAATTTGATCCGTTCGTTCATGCCCCGCAAATGTACGCACTTTCTCTTGTTTTAAAATTGTTTATCCCAACGGACAACACACCTCAATACCCCAATATTTACGCGTTCTTTACTTGGCTACAACTACCTTTTCGCAGCCAATCGTTCTGCCCTCCATTTCCGTGGATACAAGGTAAATGCCATCGTAAAGTGTGCGGCAGTCGAAATAACCAATTGTGCTGCCAGGATTAATTTCGGTTTTCTGTAGCAACCTGCCAGACAAATCAAAGAGCCTAATATCTACTTGTGCACGCAACAAACCCTCCGTCTGCACGGCAATAAAATCACTCGCCGGGTTGGGGAAAATGTTGATTTTTAAGTCTTTCCCCATCTCAAAAACAGCCGTCACCGGATTAAAAACGGTCGTCGCTTCGCCGATGGTTTGCACCTTCGAGGCCGTCCGGGTACCGTAAAAAGTTGGCCCGACAGCGTAAGGATAGGCCGAATTCCAGCGCTGATCCACCGTGCAGAAATAGGCATAAATACCATTTGGGTACTCGGGCGTAACGCAAAATCGTCCATTGTGAACGTCTAAGATATCCGGCGAATTGCTCGCAACAAACTCATAATCTTCCCGAAAATAGCCGAGCGGGTAGGTCGTATTCACGGGTGGGCCGTCCGCCACGTCCGTGCCATTAGGGTAACGCGTTCGGTCGGTGATACTACCTAACCGATAACCCGATTTGATACGGGTAATCCCCCCCGTACCATTTGTGTTTTTAAAACCATAAGCCCCGTAAATGGGAAAGCCATCGTAGGCAAAACCCAGCAACGGCGAATGTTTAGTGCTGTCAATCACATAAAGCCCGTCGGAAGGGTACAAATCACAGATATTAGAGATAACCGCCAAATCAAGTTTGAAGGCTGAAGGATTTTGGTGGTGGTGGTAATTACCCATAGCCGGGTGCGCTTTTACACAATCAAAACCTTTCCTTTCTGCGGGAATGGCATCCCGGTTCCAGGCATTTGCGGCCCCCATTCCTCCGGGACAGGCCGGGTTGCCAGGGCCGCCGCAGAGTGCATTGGTGGTCGGGTTCCACGCGACGCCGTCGCGATAATCAAACAGCGCCACGCCATTGATAAATACGCCGATATTTCCGCCGGTCGTATTGGTGGGGGTTCCCGTGTTTTGAACGGGGTTCAGTGAAATTTTGAAATAACCCGTTTGCGCGGTCGCCAGCGAGGGATTCCCGTCCAAAAACGGCCCCGTGATATACGCCGGAATGCCCGCCGCTTTCACGTAAACCCAGTTAGCGGAATATTCGACAGACTGCACATTGGCCAACACATTGTCCTGAATGGGTGTGGAATTGCCGTTCACATAATGCCGCCCTTTTAAATTGGTCGTGTTGATGAGCCATTTGGTGATGACAGGATTGGTCTGAGCCGGTATTTGCAAAACCCAAATGAGTAAAATAAAGGCGATGATTAATTTTTTCATGAAGGAAAATAAATTGTTTAATTTGGATATTGGACGATTCTTTTATGAAAAACCTGCGTACCGTGGAAATATTTTTTATTGCACCATCACTTTTCGGTACCATTTGCCTTTTTCAAAAAGGATACGCACCTAATTAAATCACTCACCGCGACTCAACAGCGAGCGGATATTGGGCAAAAATATACAAACTTCTTTCAGCGAACTCACCCTTCGCAACATTATGGAGCAACCCCATGGGCACATATCCTTTTACGCTGAATTACCCAAAAACAAAATTTTGTTTAAAAAATTTGTTTTTAAATCAAACTGTCTTATATTTGCATCGAAATAGTTTTTAGCGGGAGTAGCTCAGTTGGTAGAGCATCAGCTTCCCAAGCTGAGGGCCGCGAGTTCGAGTCTCGTTTCCCGCTCAATGAAAGTGCGGATTGTCAATCATCCCAAACAGATTGCCCCATGGATCAAGTACCATGGCTACTACGATATTATCACCGACATTGGCAGGATGCTCATAAGCAGTAGCACCCATGCCTGTTAGCCGTTCAAACATAGCCGGTACATCTTTAACGCCCCAGTAGGTTTGCACCGTTTGTGAAGGGGTGGCTGTGGTGTTTTCAAAGGGCTGGAGCCCCAATTCGTAACCACCCACTTCATATCCGACATAAAAAGGCTGATCAAAATAGGGCCCGAACCCCAACACGTCGCTGTACCAAATTTTGGCCGCTTCCAAATCGGGAACGCGGTAAATGGTCGTTCTTAATCCGAGAAAATGCATATTTTTTATATGTTTAAATGACTGCCGACTATTTACTTGTTTCTTACATTTGATCAATCCAACCACTGTACTCTAGAGTTATTCAACCGCCAATAGTTATCACGGTCTGCCGCATTGACCGCCCCGTCCAAGTTGAAATCGGCAGTAGCAGTCAGGTAATTATATACTCCGCCATTCTGAGGTCGCCAGTAGGTGTTGCGGTCAACGGCATTCACTACACCATCGCGATTGGCCTCTCCGGCATACATGACGTATACACCACTGATGTTTTTCAGCGGACTTCCTGCGCCGTATAAGGCTACGCTGTTGTTCGTAAAATTTAGGGTAGCAGCCGCTGCGGACAGCGCGATGGCATTGGCCGTTCGGAAGCCAAGGTGATTGCGGTGTCGCACCGCAATATAATAGTTGTCCGGTGCAGCCTGCGAGAAATTCAGGGCCGAAACGCCATCGGTGCCCACCACATCGCCATCTTTTTGCACTAATGCCGAAAGGGTGTACAGCACCGAAGCGGGGTTGTTTTTGTCGCGCAATTCCACGTAGATCCAATCTACGGGGGCATTATCGCCCGTGGTATTCATCACAGCAGCGGGCACCGCTTCGTTTCCACCGCCATTCTGATGTAAAAACCCGAGTGCGGTGAAAGGCTCTGTGGTGGGTAGCAACCCGGCATTGCGCAGGCCGTCGTTCATTTTTTGGGTGGCGGTATTGTAAGGGCCTTCCAGCAATACTTTCAAGTTCAGGGTAACACCTTTTGCACGCGAGAGTGCCGCTATATAGGCTGCCTGATAATAAATAGACGGTTCCGTAATTTCCCACGAATTTTGCGGAGAACCGTTGTTCCATTCTCTATAAGTTTTTTGTACGGGCTGATTGGTGATGTTGGGGGTAGAACCCATATAATCTTTATTGGGGCCACCGGTCACATAACCGGGAGCAGGGCCATTGAGCGTTGTTTGGGCATTATCCCATTTGCTACCGTTGGTAAACCAGGTGTGATATATCTCTTGTGGGCTGTTTTCAGCGCCATAAGCACCCATATTGTCCAACATAGAGAGATTCATCGGGTTCACACCGTGCATCCAGTGGAGGTACTGTTCGGTAATTTCACGGTAGAGGTTGGCATCCGCTGTATTGATCTGATACGTCACAAAATCGGCGTTCATATTGCCACAGTTAGCCGCCACCTGATTGCTGCCCCAATGGTATTGTGCATCGGGTCGGTGCGCCCGATACAAGTCGGTCTGGCCGTTGTAGTCATTTTTGGAAGCTATATAGTTCATCCCGGCTTTTTGATTGCGGATATTGGTGGCTACCGCAGGCGTGGCACCGGGCATGGCAGAATAGCGCAGCAAGGCGCCTTGCACGGGTGCCCAATAAGGCCCCCACCAATTGATACTGTACGGGTTAACCGTCGTGTATTTGGTTTCTACAAAGGTTTTATACTCGACTGTTCCGGTGGCTTCATACAGGTAAACGGCGGCTACAAATGCGCTTTCCAACTGCTCCTGAGCGGTGCGGTCGGCATCGCCGGATTTGATATTACCGTCGTCGCAAGTGGTTTCAAATACCGTAAAATTGGAGGTGGTTACTTTGGCGCGATTCCAGGCATTTTGGGCGCGGGTGATGAGGTCTGCGGCGTAAGACTGGGTAGTAGCGTGCATTTTCAAGGCCTGCCCCGCCACGGCAAACATGGCGCAACCAGCCAAGGTAGCGGAAGTGCATTCCGGCACATAATAGCGTGGTCGGGTATCGGCACTGGGCGGGGTAACGTCGTTGTAATTGTCCACGCCAACTTTCAGAAAAAAACCATTGGTAGCCGTAGCATCCTGCATCCGTTTCAGGAAATCGAGCTCATATTTCAACTCATCCAAAATATCGGGGGTGCCGTTGCCCGACTCCGGAATATTGTAATTGTCTTTAAAAATTTGCGGGTTATTTCGATACGTCTCTGCGAGTTGAATCACGGCAGATTCGGCAAAAGTAGTATATTTGTTCATGTCACCGGCATCCATCCAGCCGCCGTGCAAGTCCCTTGCGGTAGCCGCATTGGTTTTGTCCCAACGGCTCCGGGCAGCGCGATCCTGCCAGGTGCCTTCATGCGAGGCTGCATCGGCCCATTTTACATCGGTATAAGGCGGTTGTTTGGCAAAATTGATGCGTTGATAAAAAAACGTTCGCATGGCTTGTTTCAGCACCTCGTCATATACATCGTTGCCAATGTCAAACTTATAAGAACGCTGGCTGTTGCTCACGTCAAACACGTAGTAAGCCCCCGGAGTGGTCAGGCTTGAAAAATCGAAATACCAGCCTTTATCACCCGATTGGGTGTGGGTGGCACCGCCATTCCAAGCCGTAATGGTACCGGAAAGCATTACTGCGTCATCGCTGGAGCGGCGTATTTGGTATTGATTGGCACCCGTGCCGGGGGTAAAAACTTCGATTGCGTTGTATCCGGTTTGAGGGTCGGAAATGACCGCCACTTTTTTTGAATTGGGCAAATAGCCGTATTGATCTACCTTAATGAACGACGGCGGCATGGTCAATAGAAAAAACCCGTTGTTAATATCGGAGGCGATGATCCTGCCGCTGGGCAGGTAAGGATAAACGCCCCATGCCCCGAAGTATCCACTGTAATTGGTATTGGACGTTTGCGTGTCGTAGTAGGCAATTTTCACCACATCATTGGGATTGGTGGCGTCAAATACCTGAACGCCGTCGTGGTAATACGCATTAAATACTTTTTTGCCCAAAATAAACGGATTGTGAACAATGCTGCCGGGCGAAAGATTACCCAATAGCGCCGAATTAAACTCATCCGTGATCTGGATATTGGCCGGATTGCTGACATTGACCCATTTGATCGGGCTTCCGTGTGTTTCATCGGCCATCGCATAGAAAGTAGTATCGGGCGACAACCAGCCGCTGTGGTTATATCCGGCGGTCGGGTAAGCATTAATACGACCCAATTCTACCGGGGCAGCACAATTTGCAATATTGTAAATGTACATTCCGTTATTTCCGTGGTTGCAATAAGCGCGATTATTCACCACGTGGAGGTCGTGTACGTAACTGCCGGGCAAAACAACCGATGCACAAAGGGTGGGATTTGCCGGATTTGCCGTTAAATCATACACAATTACCCCATTCGTGCGGGTATTGGCACCCGCTATATACATCTTGCCATTTTTTTCATCGATATACAGGTTATGTGCTCGTTGGAATACAGTAGTGTAATTGACCATGGAGACGGAATTGGGCAAGCCGCTCAGGTTAAATACCACCAATCCTTCGGAGCCTTCATCGGCGGTTGCGTAGGCATAGTTTCCGTAGGTTTTGAAATCACGCCAGAGGGAATTGGAGGTAGGCGTTGGCTTAATGGACGTGATGAGTTGTACATTATTGGGATCGGTCACATTGAAAAAAAAGACTTTCTCCAACGAACCCATGATGCCGTATTCGCGACCGGAAGCATCAACGTATCCCCAACAGTCATTATAATTAAGACCAGATTTAACCGGCAGGGTATTGTCGTCATATTGGTACAGTTTCTGCATATTCAAAGCGGTTTGAGCCAGAAGCAGGAGTGGAGACAGCCAAAGTGTTGCAAGCAAAAAATATCCTTTCATATTATATTAAAATTTCGCAAAGGTAAATTTCTATTGCGCAAAATCCAAAATAATTTGATTAAAACACCATATTTGCTACCTTTGCGCCCGCACCAGTGGCACGGAAATAAATTAATTAAGGAACGGGTCAACAATAACTTAGCCATAAGATGTGATTCCTTTTCACGCTAATTGCCTATCTTTTTGTTTAAATAGCCCCCACTATTCGCGCAAAAAGATAGTTATTCGCGCAAAAACTAATCTGCCTAAAAAAAGTAAGTTATAATTGACCCGTTCCTAAGTAGTGCTGATACAATTTTTTTTACAAAAAAATTAAGTGAGTATGTTGAAACAGACACGGTTATAAATTTATGCAAAACTCACACAATCAAACAGTTGTGGAACTCATAACTCGTAATTAATAATTCATATCTACGTATCACTCTTCATTACCTATATGTCTGAATTAGCAAAATACATAGAACACACGGTGTTGAAACCGGATACGTCCCTTTCCGATGTCAAAAAAGTGTGCGAAGCAGCCCTGCAGCACCAATTTGCCGCCGTGTGCATCCCACCGTTTTTTGTCCGCGATGCACGTCGGATATTGGGCGAAAATTCCAAAATTCGGCTGGCAACCGTCATTGGTTTCCCGATGGGCTATGTTGCTATTGCCGCTAAAAGCGAAGAAATAAAACGCGCTATTGAAGAAGGTGCTGATGAGGTAGATGCTGTAATAAATATTGCGGCGGTAAAAACTGGTAACTGGAATCAGGTTACACACGATATTGACAGCCTTGCAAGGGCGGCACAAATGCGCGGAAAAATACTCAAGCTGATTCTGGAATGTGGTTTGCTGTCTCCTGATGAAATCAGGCAGATTTGCGCTATCGCCCAGGAACACCGGGTAACGTGGCTGAATACTGGTACCGGATTCCACGGTATTCCGGCTACGGTAGAGATGGTGCGCACCTTGCGCAGTTTTGCGGCGCCTGATACGAAAATAAAAGCCACTGGTGGTATTCGTACCGCTGCTATTGCGCAACTGCTCATAGAGGCTGGCGTGAATAGAATGGGTACTTCGTCATCTTTGGAAATGACTAAAGGTTTGGCTGTTTAGTGTTTTAGTATTTTAGTTTTTTGGTGTTTTAGTTTTTTGGTGTATCTCGACCCCTAAACCCCTAAACCTCTTAACTTCTCAACCCATTCTCAACCCCCCAACCTTGTTTGAGCGACGATTCCATGATTTGCAATGTATAGGTTGGATGGAAATCTTTATGGTGATCGGCCAATCATCCATCTGATATGAAACAATTGCTGTTTTTTAAATAAAACAAAAATATATTATTCATTTTTATTTGTAAATGAATTAGTTGGTGGTATTTAGACATCCTTCATAAGTAGTTGACACTTTTATTTTCGGCAAATAAAAATAAATTAAAATAAAGCATTGACAATCAAGTACTTATTAGGGTAATTTAAAATAATTGCACAAAGAAAGTGTCAACTACTTTTCACGCAAAATGAAGGATGCCGGTATTTACCTAAATTTTTTACAAAAAAATTTAGGTAAATACCACCAACTAATTCATTTTCGGGCTGCTGGTATGTGCAATCTACACGACGAATCCCCACTTTACCTGAATTTGGGTATTGGCAATCGAATTATTCGCCCTACTTTTGTGGCGTAATCGGTTTTTGGGATGTCCTCTGCTGCAGTAATTGTGGGAGAGGATTTTTTTTTACCCAAAAATGAAGATAGCATCGGAAAAAACCCGTACATTTGTACTGCAATTCAATTTATTGCACTTTTTCGACGCTATGACTATAGATATTATATGTCTCGCTTCCTTTGCATTCGGTTGCTGGCAAGGCTATAATCGTGGAATTATTGGCACGGTCTTTAATTTGTTAGCATACGTTTTTGGGTCTATTATTGCCTTTAAAATGGCACCCGTAACGACCGATATGCTGGAGCGACTTTCCAATTCTGCGAATCCCACCCTGTATATTGCCGCTTTGGTCGTCAATATCTTTGTTATTCTGTTTATCATGCGACAGGCTGCCAAAGGGATGGAAGGCATTTTAGAGGCAGCCTACCTCGGGCAAATCAATAAATTGGCCGGTGCGGTGTTGAGCGGCGGTTTTTTGGTGTTGGTTTTTAGTGTGATCCTCTGGTTTCTGACAAAGGTACAATTTCTCGATGGTGCTACCTTAGCGCAATCCAGAACCTACCCTTTTCTGGAGACCCTGCCGCCGCGCGCAAAAAATATTGCCGTTCGCTTTGGCCCGGTCATGGAAGGCTTGTGGGGCGATTCTATGCAGTGGATCAATCGTTTGGACAAATATGGCGCTAAAGCAACGAGAGAAAAACCTAAAATATACGAAATTCCGGACGATAACAACGCCATAGAACAGGATGCAGGAACGCCTTCGGATGACAAACCCGCCCGCATCTACAAGCCAGAGGATACGGGTACGGGAATTGAGGATTAATAAAGTCCACAGTTGGACAGTTCACCGTCGGCAGTCAAATCCAATACCATCAGTCAAATCAACAAATCAACAAATCAACATTTGTCTTACTTACTTGCCCCCTCCCTACTCGCTGCTGATTTTGCCCGGCTGCCACAGGAAATGGAAATGGTGAACAACAGCACCGCCGACTGGTTTCACGTGGATGTAATGGACGGGCGATTTGTCCCGAACATTACCTTTGGTATTATGGTCGTAGCAGCCATGCATCGGCTGGCCCGCAAACCCTTAGATGTACACCTGATGATGGTGGAACCGGAAAAATATATCACCGAATTTCAAAAAGCAGGTGCCCACGTCATTACGGTACATTATGAAGCCTGCCCACACCTGCACCGTACCGTACACCAAATCAAAGAATCCGGCGCTTTGGCAGGGGTAGCCCTCAACCCGCATACGCCCGTCAGTGTATTGGAAGACCTGATAGAAGATATTGACCTGGTGTGCCTGATGTCGGTCAATCCCGGTTTTGGCGCGCAAAAATTTATTTATCAAACCATCCCAAAAGTGCAAAAATTACGCGACCTGATCATTACCCAAAACGCAAAAACGCTGATCGAAATTGATGGAGGAGTAGGACTGCACAATGCAGCAGCGCTATTAGAAGCCGGCGCTAATGTCTTGGTGGCGGGCAACAGTGTCTTCGGTTCTGTGGATCCATTGGCAACGATTGCAGCGTTTAAAGCGTTATAAGGAACGGTGTCAAAATAAAGTATCCATCTTATCTGATTCCTTTTCACTCAAATTGCCCATCTTTTGTTTAAATAGCCCCACTATTAGCCCAAAAAGATAGTTATTTGAGCAAAAACTAATCTACCTAAGTTTAGTACTTTATGCTGACACCGTTCTTAAGTAATACGAATGGAGAATAAATGCCTTAACTTTTGTAAATAATTGATAATAAGTAGGTAAATAGCAATAATCGTAGTTTTGAATTTCATTAATTACCTTATTATCAAGGGTTTGTGAGACTGTGGACTGCCGACTATTAACTGTGGACTACCTAAATAAATTGAGCAGCGATCTTTTTTCTGTAAATGAATTAATGGGAGGGCACTGGCATAAATTTTTTGTAAAAAAATTTATGCCAGTGCCCTCCCATTAATTCATTCCCGTGCTAACCCTCTATGAAAAAAATAGACAAATTAATTATTACCAGTTATATCGGCCCGTTCATTGTAGCGTTTGGGGTAGCACTATTTGTGTTAGTCATGCAATTTTTATGGTTATACATTGATGAAATTGCGGGAAAAGGCGTGAATATACTGACCATGATGGAATTGATTGGCTATATGTCCATCTCCACTTTTCCCATGGCGCTGCCGATTGCCGTATTAATTGCGTCCGTTATGGTATACGGCAATATGGCGGAGCGCTACGAACTGTCCAGCATCAAATCCGCCGGAGTATCGTTGTTGCGCAGCATGGTAGGGTTGATGTTTGTTGCAGCCGGTATTGCCTTGTTTTCTTATGTCTGTTCTGATTTTATCATCCCCATTGCCAACCTAAAATTCAAATCCAGGTTGTATGATATACGACGCCAAAAACCTGCTTTAACCATTGAAAAAGGCGTATTTAATGAAGATTTCCGGCAATTTGCCATACGGGTGGGCGATAAGGAAGCCGATGGGGAAACTATTCGGAACGTGATGATCGAAGATCAGAGTAGTTTGGGACGATTGCGGTTTAGCCAGATTTTGGCAGACAGTGGCCAAATGTTTACGACACGAGACAAGCATTTTTTTGTAATGAACCTCTTTCGGGGAATACAATATCAGGAACCCAGCAATTCCGGCCCTCAAACTCAGGCTAAATACCCGTTTATCCGCACCAAATTCAAATCGTGGACAAAGGTGTGGGATATGAAAGAATTTGAGATGACCGCTACCGATGAAGGGCGATTTAAGTCGGGTAGAAGTCAATTGAGTATGACCCAACTGCGCCAAAGCATGGATTCTTTGAGCAAAGTGATAGATGCTGCCAAACAAGCATTGGCTGATGACCTGCTGGCTTCGCTCAAAAAGAAACCGGTAAAACCAACACCCGTGGCTGCACCGGAGCCTGCACCAGTACCTCCTCCCGTCACAACCAAAGCGGCCAGCAGTACTGCTTTCCGTAAAAAAATAAAAAAAATATCGAATATTGGGCCTACTGTTCAGGCCAGCAGCCAGCCGACGGCTGAATCGGCAGCGGGGGCTTCGCTTCCGCGCCAAAAAATTGATAAACCATTGAATGAGTACGCAAAATTTGAGGAAACCTTCCCGCCCAACGTCCGGGCTTCTCTTATGATGGATGCCGCCAATCGGGCGCGGGGAGCCTTTACCATTATGGAATCGCGTGAAATGCAAATTGCAAACAGAAGAAAGGAGCAGGTAAAAACGGGTTATGAACTCTACTCCAAATACAGTTTTGCTTTAGTCTGCTTTGTTTTTTTATTTATCGGTGCACCGATGGGGGCCATCATCAGAAAAGGTGGTTTTGGGTATCCGATCTTAGTATCCATTATTTTTTTCGTCATTTTTATTGTACTCTCTATTACCAGTCGTAAATTTGCCGAACTTTACTACATGACACCCTTTTGGGCCGCCATGGTTCCCTGTTTTGTTATGGCCCCGATAGGAGCATACTTTACCTACAAAGCCATGAACGATTCCGGTATGTTCAGCACCGATCGCCTTGACCGCATACTTTTCAGACTTCGCAACAAATGGCAGAAAAAAACACCTCAAACTACCACACTCTCTTCCTAAAACACATCGGATACCACGCCTGGTTTATGGTTCCGGTTTGCCTTTTTTGGCTGGTCGGCCTTTCCTTAAAACTTGTTTTTCAGCACGGTGAAGAGGTAATGTGGTTGAATGATTGGCGAATTGAACCCTTCAATTCTACATTTCGCTTTTTTAGTACCTGGGGAGAATGGCCGCCTTATGTATTGTTAGGGCTGCCTTTTCTGCTTTGGCGCTATCGGATCGTATTGGTGATCGCCATTGCAGGGTTAATTACCATTCCCAGTGTTATTCTTTTAAAGCGTACTTTTCAACAGCCACGGCCCCATACCTATTTTGAACAAACAGGTACCCGCGAACGATTAATTACCGTACCGGGAACACCGTTGGTCAGCGGACCATCCAGCTTCCCCTCTGGTCATGCCACCGCTGCTTTTACCATTTTTACCTTGCTTACGCTGGGAATTTATGAAACACATGCTTGGTCTCGAATAGGCACTTTGTTCGCATTGGCTGCTATTTTAGCCGCTTTCGCGAGGGTATTTCTTGCGCAGCACTTTCTTTCAGATATTTTGGCCGGCTCGGTAGCGGGCCTGTTGTTGGGCAATTTTTTCTGGTGGATCGGTTTGTATTTCAAACGATTTCCTGCCCTCGAAAGGGGGCTGATGAGAGAGGAGAGAAGATAAGAGAGGAGAGAGGAGGAGAGAGGAGAGAGGAGAGATAAGAGAGAAGATAAGAGAGAGGAGTACCATAGAGTGTAACACCCCCTCTAAACTCCTAACCTTTTGATTGACGATTAAATTATATATTATTTTTGATGTATTCACGCGTATGCCCAAACACTAAAACACCCAAACACTAAAACACCCAAACACCCAAACATTAAAACATTAAAACACCAAAACACTAAAACACTAATATCATGCTGATCACTTATCTTATTATTGGTTTCACCATCTTGGTTTCCATTGCCTGCCTGAACAACAGAGAACTTTTTTCAAAACTCCTGCATTGGCCTTATGGGGAGTCGCGCCACGGAGAGTATTACCGCTGGCTGACGAGCGGTCTGCTGCACGCGGACTACGGACATTTATTTTTTAATATGTTCACGCTGTTTTTTTTCGGCCCCGTTGTGGAAGATTGGTTTCGAACAACCTTTCCTGATTTAGGCATGTGCCTGTATGTTTTTTTCTACTTGATTTCTATTATTGTGGTATCATCGGGTACTTTTTATCAGCATAAAAACAACGAATATTACAGTAGTATTGGCGCTTCCGGAGCCGTATCAGCCGTATTATTTGCCTGTATTTTATTGGATCCTACTATTGGTATCGGGCTGTTCTTTATCCCAATTCCTATACCCGGATTCATTTTTGGTATCCTATACCTCTGGTACAGTTCCTATATGGACAAGCAGGGCAAAGACAATATCGGGCATTCTGCCCACTTTTTCGGCGCGGTATTCGGATTCTTTTTCCCCATGTTCTTTCAACCAGGTTTAGGTATCGATTTTTTTAGGAAAATCGCCGACTGGATGGCATCTTTTTAAAAAACGTTAATTTTTTGTTACTTTCGCAACTAATTTAGTCGGAAGAATGTTTTAATAATCCTTCAAAAAAACTACCCATGAATACAAAACCGGGCAATAAAAATCCGGGTATTCTTTAAATCAATAATACAAAATGGCATACGAATTTTCAGATGCAACTTTCCAAAAGGAAGTAATCGACAGCGACAAAGTAACATTAGTGGACCTTTGGGCAGAATGGTGCGGCCCCTGCCGCGCCATGACCGAAATCGTGGACGAATTGTCCCATGAATACGAGGGCCGTGCGGTCATTGGCAAACTAAACGTGGATAATAACCCGGAAGTGCCCAGCCAATACAACGTACGCGGTATTCCCACCTTTTTGTTGTTTAAAAACGGCGAATTGAAGGGTAAAATAGTCGGTCAGCAATCCAAACAGGCGCTGAAAGACCAAGTTGACGCACTGCTCAACTAAGGAACGGTGTCGAAATAAAGTAACAATCTTATCCGATTCCTTTTGACTCAAATTGCCCATCTTTTTGTTTAAATAGCCCCACTATTAGCACAAAAAGATAGTTATTTGAGCAAAAAGATAGTTATTTGAGCAAAAAGATAGTTGTTTGAGCAAAAAGATAGTTGTTTGAGCAAAAAGATAGTTGTTTGAGCAAAAACTAGGCTACCTAAGTTTAGTACTTTATGCTGACACCATTCCCAAGTAAGTTTACTTCAAATTCGAATATAAAATGCGATCGTATGTGCACAAAATAATGGTGTACGTGCGATCGCATTTTATTTCAAAAGTGGAAGTGAGAATTATTCATAAATTATCAAGATTAATTCTAAATAAGTCATACCTTTGCCGCTGAAATGAAGGCTATACAACAGGGTAGATTTGGCAGCATTAGCATAATTGGTTGGAGGACATGGATCCGTCAGCCAGTTGCTATTGCTCCGTTAGTGGTATTTCGCATGATTTTTGGTGCGATGATGCTCTTCAGTACCCTGCGTTTTTGGTGGCTCGGCTGGATAGAAAATCACTACATTGAAAGCAAGGTACAATTTAAATACTTTGGATTTGAGTGGGTAACCCTGCTACCGCCTGTGGGTATGTATGCACTGCATATTGTATTGATTATCAGTGCATTGGGTATTTTACTCGGCGCTTGGTATCGGTTGTCGGCATCGCTGTTTTTTTTCGCCTTTACGTACATCGAACTGATTGACCTGACCTACTACCTGAACCATTATTATTTTGTCAGTCTCATTAGCCTTTTATTGATAATTGTTCCTGCCCATCGGCGGTTCTCGGTGGATGTTTGGCGAAAACCTGATTTGTATTCTAAACTGACCCCCCGCTGGACAATCTTTCTTTTTCAATTGCAATTGGGCATCGTTTATACCTACGCCGGTTTAGCCAAAATCAATCACGATTGGCTCATAGCGGCACTCCCTCTCCGTATATGGGTACACGCCAATGATACCTTACCCCTAATAGGCCCGTTAATGACCTGGAAATACACCCCGTGGGTGTTCAGTTGGGTTGGTATGCTGTATGATACGGTTATTGTCTGGTTGCTGATTTGGCCCCGCACCCGTGCAGTAGCCTACATTTCGGTTATTATTTTTCATGCAATGACGGGGTTAATGTTCCAAATCGGTGTCTTCCCCCTCGTGATGATAGGGGCTACCTGGATTTTTTTCTCCCCGGCTTTCCACGAGCGATTATTGCATTTTCTTACGGCACTTGCAAGTTGGGCAATCAGAAAGCAACCGACCCCAAAAATTGTCGAAACACCTCCTGCTCTGCCTGCTACTTTCCGACCACTGCCTGTTGCTTTTGTGTTGCTTTTTTTTCTTTTCCAGTTTCTCTTCCCCTGGCGTTATCTGCTATATCCCGGCAATATATACTGGACGGAAGAAGGCTATCGTTTTTCGTGGCGGGTCATGCTGATGGAAAAAGCCGGAACTGCTACTTTTTACGTAAAAGATGGGAAAACCGGGCGTGAAGGCATTGCATATAACGCTGATTTTCTTTGCGCACATCAGGAAAAACAAATGGCCATGCAACCCGACATGATTTTGCAATATGCTCGTTTCTTAAAACAATACTACGAAAAAAACGGTATGTCCAATCCGGCAGTTCGTGCAGAAGTATATGTTACATTGAACGGTCGCCCCAGTAAATTGTTGATAGATCCCAATATTGATCTAACCACCATACGCGACAGCTGGTCGCATAAAACATGGATAAATGCAGATAAGTAGTCCACATTTCTCCCAATTGAGGAGGATAGGTAAACAATAAAGCAATTAATAAAATTCAAAACCGCGATGGTTTACACATTGCTTAAATGATGAATTGTGACACCGTTCCTTAGGAGTCAGTCAAGGCAATCGTGTCGGTTAATTTTACACTTATGGTTGTCAAAATCAACCCGACATCATTAATTGGACTAACTACTTAGTGCCGCGTCCAGTAAATGGGGTGCAGATTGGCGAGACCTATTTTTTGCTCCATTAAGCATGAGGAGGGCGAAATGCGGGACATTTTAACCGACGAATAACGAAATGGAGCGAGAAATAGGGCCGCAAAACGGTGCGTTATTTACTGGACGCGGCATTAGTGGCTTGGAATAATTTTATTTATGAAAAAAACTTGCAAAAAACGATTTCAAAGAGTTGCCTTGAGTATGGTTCAATTAACCCTCTGTTTGGGGTTAGCAGCTCAGGTTGACACCACTCAAAATGCCCAAATCCGTGAAGTGACCATCACCGCCGGACAGGAGCAGACCATGGGCCTTAGTCGCCTGCGTGCCGTAGAAGGCGTGATGATCTATGACGGTAAAAAAAGTGAGGTCATCAATTTTAAAGACATTACAGCCAACACGGCCACCAACAACCCGCGACAGATATTTGCCCGCGTGGCAGGGCTAAATATTTGGGAAAGCGATGGCGCGGGCCTGCAACTCGGCATTGGCGGTCGCGGCCTCAGTCCCAATCGTACCAGCAATTTCAATACCCGTCAAAACGGCTATGACATCAGTGCCGATGCCTTGGGCTATCCCGAAAGTTATTACACGCCACCCACCGAATCGCTGACTAAAATAGAAGTGGTACGCGGTGCGGCCTCGCTGCAATACGGTACACAATTCGGCGGCATGGTCAATTTTGTCATGCGTCAACCACCAAAACACGAGCCTTTCCGCTTCGTTTCACGCCAAACAGTCGGCACTCAGGGGTTTTTAGGTTCGTATAATGCCCTCAGCGGCAGTGTAGGTCAGGTGGGGTATTACGGTTTTTTTCAACACAAACGCGGCAACGGGTGGCGACCCAATTCGGGTTTCGAACTCAACAATGGCTACTTAAATGTGCACTGGCATCCTTCAGAACGTTGTGAAATCGGGCTGGAACTCACTAAAATGGGCTATTTAGCGCAGCAACCCGGCGGGTTAACCGACACACAGTTTGAACAGGACCCGCGACAATCGCTCCGTTCGCGTAACTGGTTTCAGGTGGACTGGAATTTAGCCTGTCTGGTCGTAGACTATGCCATCACCGACCGCACACGCCTGAACAGCCGCGTCTTTGGTCTTGCTGCCGCCCGACGATCGCTGGGCAATCTCTCTCCTGCCAATAACCTTGATTTTGGTCAAAACCGCGACCTCATCAGTGGTACGTTCAATAATATCGGTAATGAAACGCGGTTGTTGCACCGATACCGGATGGGTGAATTTGAAAACTCCCTCGCCATCGGTGCGCGGGTGTATCGCGGCATTACAACGGCTCGCCAAGGAGAGGCAAATAACGGACAAAGTGCCGATTTTCAGTTTCTTAACCCTAAAAATGTCGAACGATCGGATTTCCGCTTTCCCAATTACAATTATGCTGTTTTTGCTGAAAATATTTTTTGGTTGTCGCCTAAATGGACCCTTACCCCCGGCATCCGTATGGAAAACATCCAAACCTTTGCCAACGGCTATTATCAACAGCGCGTATTTGATTTTGCGGGTAACCTGATTACCGAAAACCGCCAAAATGAAACCTTGGAGCGCCGCCGTTCTTTTGTACTACTGGGACTGGGTACCAGCTGGAAAACCACCAATACCCTCGAAGCGTACGCCAATTTTTCGCAAAACTATCGGGCTATTAACTTCACCGATCTGCGCATTGATAACCCCAATGGCCGGGTAGATGCTAATATACAGGATGAAAAAGGTTACACGGCTGATCTCGGTCTGCGTACCCGACGCAACAGCTGGTGGTATGCCGATGTGACGGCTTTCTACTTAGCCTATCGCGACCGCATAGGCCAACTCTTAAAAGCCGATCAGCCACCCCTCTACAATGATTATCGCCTGCGCACCAACATCGCAGATGCACGCACCATCGGTCTGGAGGCTTTTGCTGAAGCCAATATATGGCGATTGATGGCACCAAAAGATAGTCTGCGTCGGTTATCCATATTCGTGAATGCCGCCGCCATAGATGCCCGCTACGTTCGTACCGACGAGGCTAGTATTCGCAATCGTCGGGTGGAACTCGTGCCGCCAATAACCCTCCGCGTTGGCCTTACGTATACCCAGGGTCGCTTTCGGGTGGGCGCTACGTGGGCTTACACGGCGCAGCATTTCACCGATGCAACCAACGCCCGGCGTACTGCTTCGGCAGTTAATGGTCTGATTCCCGCTTACCGGGTTACCGATCTTTCAGCAGCCTGGTCGTGGCACTGGCTGACCATAGAAGCAAGCTGCAATAATGTATTCAATGCCTCCTATTTCACCCGCCGGGCAGAAGCTTACCCTGGACCGGGTATTATCCCTTCCGACGGGAGAGGGTGGTTTTTGACCGCAGGAGTAGATTTGGGTGGTTGATTTGTTGAATGGCGCTCTAAAACCCATTACCTAATCTCCGTCTCCGCTGCTAAAAGTAATGGCGATGCCTAACAAGGAAGACATATCGCTTTTAAAAAAACGAACTTGTTTTTGCAGCTCGGTATGTAAATTGTGTACCGAAGGGTGATTGTTTTTAATCAATACGGAAAAAGGCTGATCCGATGGAATGGCGGCGAGCGCATCCTTTATTTTTTGCAGCTGGGCCGTAGTAGCGGCCACTAATTCCGGGCCACCCGTTACCTTATCTAAATAATCTTTCAATCCACTACCATCCTGCCCCGCCGAATTGCGACCGTAATAGATATACTCAATGACCAGCAAATGCTGTTGGAGCATTTTCAGGGATGCCTCCGAATAATAGGCTTCTGTCAACTGTGGTTCCACTTGAGTTTGCCCGGCTCGTTTGCCCAGCGGTAACCCTACCTTGAAGTTTTTTATCGCTTCAAAACTGCGAACAAATTCATTGTATAGTTGTGCCGTGCTGCTGCCCACATCGGTACCAGTGGCCGCTAAAAATACAACTTCGTAAGCATTCCAGGCAGCATTGATGGTTTCCACCTGTGTGTGAAGGTGTTGCACAAGGGCACTGAGATAAGCCCTCCGGGGTGCATCTAATAGTAATGACCTATTTTTGTCGCTAAAAACCAAGTACTCTACAGCCAAAAAACCACGCGTATCCCGGTTAAAATTGTTAAGCGAAACGTCGCCTGCCGCAATTAAGGTCTCTATTTTTGTTTCATTTACCGGGAAAGTACCAATTTCTTCTATCAACCCTTTGCGCAGCCCATCTTCTCCGCCCGGCCCGAAGTTGTAAGTGTTGGCCGATTGCCAAATCGTATAAGCCGCCGTCCAGGTGGTTTTCAAGGCATTCAGGTGTTCGGTGGTTGGCTTGGCTTCGAAATCTATCGAGGCGGCTTTCAAGGCGGCAGTTGAAGTTTTCAGGTCAGCGTAAGCGGGCCGTATAAGGTTGTTGGCGTAATTACGCAGCATTTCCCTTCGATCGAAAGTACCGGTATTGTCGCTGGAATCTGTGTCTTTGCAGGCAGGAAAACTGAAGAGCAAGATGGCGGCTAATGTCACCGGTATCTTAAGAAAAGCAGCAATATTTTTTGTCATAATGAATTAAATTTTGAAATAAATTTAGGTGTGGGAAGCAAGTAATCCACCATCCACAGTTGCCCAATCTATCCTGCAATGGAGGGAGTAGGGCAATGTCGTTAAGTTAAGTGCGGTTTCAGATGTACTCTTAACAATTGACGACTCCCAAATTGAATGTAACGATTTAACGTCCCTGTTCGGCTACCCAGTTTTTCTTAAAATCCGCTACCTCACTATCGGAGAATTGGTATTTTGTCTTTAATAAGTTGATGATTTGTATCAGTTTGGGCAGTTGTTTTTCCGGTTCTGTCACAAATTTATAGGATTCCGGCTGACTATTATACGGTGCATTGAGTAGTACCAATATCTGATCTATTTCGGCATCCGTTATTTTTTTATGTGCCTGTGGGAGCGTACGCCAGCCGTGTGCAAAGCCTACACATTCCCCGTAAGCGTGCAATGCCTTAGCCTTATCACTATCAGTAGGGTTGGTCGCACTCATGGTAGCAATGACGCTGTGGCAATAATTTATGATGGTAGCGGCATTAATTTTTTCCCAGTTTTCGCGAATAATTGTCAATGATTCATCTCGTTCCTGATCGTACTCCGTTCCGGCTTTTACGGCCGCCTGCAACTTGATAAAGGCAAATTTGGTTTGAATATACAATCCTTTCCCGTCATTTTTGTCTCGACGAGCGGCATAGTTGGCCATAAATTTGTCGGGATTGGCAGCGTTAGCAGCCGTTGGCGTATTGGGGAAATCGGGGTGTGCCCCGAAAATACACAACAATTGATCCACCGTGGATGGTGTGATAGTTCCTTGCATTAATGTAATTGCATGGTGGTACAGGGCGGCACCAAATAATCCTTTTTCAAGCAGTTGTTCTAGTTCAAGGCCATTTTCTTCAAACAAATAACCGCCAAAAGTGCCGCCTTGACCAGCTGTTACGCCAGGTGTATAGTTGGCTCCACTGGCTTTTGCCATCTCGTACAGCCAGTTACCTGCACCATCTAAGCGGCCCGCATAATAGGTGGTACTCACGTCTTTTAAACTTGGCGTATTAGCGTTGTAGAGGCTGCTCAGGGCATTGTAGTCGAGCGCAACACCGTCTGCTCGTCCTTTTTTTGCCGCTGTTACGATGGCCTCTAATTGATCACGAATCACATTTTGTGTGATAACATTAGCCGAAAATGTGGAGGGATCATAGGTAGCAGGTATCACTAATGGCGTTTTTTCATTTTTGTCACAACTGATAAAAAGCAATAGCATCAGCGCTGTGGCAAGGCAAAATTGAATTTGTTTTTGCATGTTAAATAGAGAAATAATAGAAATAATAAGAAATGATAAATGGTGGTTTCCATCGTCCGCCATTGAAACGCAAAGGTCTTATTTTTATTTAGATTTAATATAAATAAATTATTACTTTTCTGTCATTGAAATGTAAATTATTCGCCTGAATGCAAAAATCTTAATACCTTTGCGTGCCAACCATTTATCCAGCCATTCAGGCAATGCATCAAAAAACAGAACGTACCCTCTTTATCGTATTATCCGTATTATTTGCGGTGTACATTATTTTGCGTGCCTGGTGGCTGCCCATTACCCACGATGAAGGTGCCACCTGTTTCAATCACGTGCCGCGCAGGTTGTTTGATACGTTGTTTTTTCAAAAAGAAGCTAATCCTAACAACCATATCCTGAATACCCTCGGCATTAAAATTTTCCAGGGAATTTTCGGATGGAGTACCCTTGTCATACGTTTGCCGGCTTTAATTGGCGGATTTTGTTACCTCGGTGCTTCTATGTTGATGGCTCGCCGCATTTCCCAAACCGGCTGGGTGCGCGTTTTGATACTTTTACTCTTGTTGGGCAACCCCTTTATGCTGGAGTTTTTCGCGCTGGGGCGCGGTTATGGCTTAGCCATCGGGTTCATGAGCATAGCCATCTGGCAAAGTTGGCTGTTTGCCGACCGAAATGAACGAAAATACGCCTCGCGCGCTGCTATTTTTGCCGGATTAGCGGTATATGCCAATTTTACCCTGCTCATTTTTTATGCGCCATTTCTGGGGTTATTATGGCTGACTGCCTGGATGCAAAATCGCACCCTGCCCGGTTTTTGGGCAGTCTCCGGCGGTGCGCTCAAAGCAACAGGTCTGTTTATTGCGCTCATGGCAACACCCTTGAGCAGACTGAGTAAAGATACCGAAATTGTGATCTGGAATCGCCTTCCCTCTTTTTTTACGACCGTAGAACAATTGGTCAGCAGCGCCATTCGCAACAAGCCATACTTAGGTGAAAATACGGTCAAAATACTGTCCATACTCTTAATAGGCGGCGTGGTGATGGGGTGGTTAATAGCGGCCATTCGTTGGTTGTATTACCGTAGAAAATATTCCGAAAATATTGGCATTTTATCCGCTGCGCTCTTAGCCGGTGTGGTGCTGACCAATTTTGTGCAGGTATGGGTAACGCATACTCCTTTTTTGCAATCGCGCCTCTCTTTGTTTTATTACCCGTTAGCGGCACTATTGCTGGGCAGCACCGTGGAATGGGTACACGCACGATTTGGGCGGGGAGCCCTACTATACGCGGTGCCATTGGCTTTTTTATTGCTCCTTAACAGTGTAAGGTGCCTCAATTTCCATAATTCAGTTGAATGGTGGTACGACAGTGCAACCCTTAGGGTATTAGATTACCTTACCCAAATACACGAAAAAGAAAAACCCGCTGAACCCTACAAGCTGAATGTACACTGGGCTGCGCAAAACTCCTTTGGGGTACATACAGACCTGATATCACCCGAATATAAAAGCAGCATCAGCTTAGCACCGTGGCACAATAATCAGCCGCCGGAAAGAGATGGCAATTTTGAATTTTATTATGCTATTTCACCCGATGAGGCAAAGGACATTATTGATATTTATGACATTGTTTATCGCGTTCCGGAATCCAGTTTTTTATTGTTGAGAAAACGCAAATGAACTATTTAGGAATGATTTGCGTTTATTACCAATAAATATGGCAGGACTGTTGACACCGTTCCTTATTGACTGTCAACTTCTTAACTGTTTAGATTTGAACCTTCCTTCATCAAAAAAAAGTTGGCTTTTAAAAAAAAGCCGTACCTTTGTTAGTATTCTGCGAACGGTCATTTATGTATATAGCCAACCCGATATATGATGTGGTATTCAAACACCTCATGGAAGATGCGAAAGTCGCTCGGCTGCTCATTTCTTCTATCATTAATCAGGAGATAGAACTCTTAGATTTCAGTCCCAAAGAGTTTACGATCAATGTGGATGAAACACCAGGTAAGATAGTCCGAAAAATTAGGAAAAAGAAACAAGATTTAAGAACTTTAACCGTATATCGCCTTGATTTTGCTGCAAGAATCAAAACCCCGGAAGGCGAAAAAATTGTGACGATAGAGATACAAAAAGCAAAATTCGCGGGTGATATCATGCGTTTTCGGCGATATCTCGGCGACCAGCACGGTAATAAAAAAAATGTATATGAAGTACTGGATGAAGACGGCATTCGGCAGGAAAAAGCCTGTGAAATCATCAATATCTATTTTTTAGGCCACGAATTGGACAATATACGCGGTATTCCGGTAGTGAAATCGTCCAAAACCTATATTGATGTCGGCACCGGAAAGGAAATTAAAGTAAAAGAGTATTTTATTGACAGCCTCAACCATGAAAGTTATACCATTCTGATACCGGCATTGAAAGCCAAACGACGGAATGAATTAGAAATTTTGTTGAGTGTTTTTGATCAAAGCAATTGCACTTCAGACGACCATATTTTGAACGTACAGGAGGAAGATTTTCAACAAAAATATCGCCCGCTCATCCGACGACTGCAAAAAGCCGCCAGCGAGCCGGATGTGCGTAAAACGATGGATTTGGAGGATGATGTCATCGGAGAACTGGCTGCTAAGGAGCGCAATATTTTAATGCAAAAAGACATTATCAAAAAGGAACGAAAATTGCGCCGGGAAGAAGAAAAAAAAGCATTAAAAATAATAGAAGAGAAAGAAAAAACAATAGAAGAGAAAGAAAAAATAATAGAAGAGAAAGAAAAAACAATTCAAACATTAATAGACGAGTTAGAAAAACTGCGCAAACATTGATCCTGTTCTACCGCAGAGGCTATTCGAAAAATGCTCGCAGCACCGTTTTGTGCTAAGTACTCACCCATTAAAACCCCAATATTTTATGACAAAAAAGAAAAAAAGCAGCGGTCGAAAGATGACCGCCCAAAGCCTCCAAATTGACATTCTCCGTTTTTTGCTGGCCCACCCTAAAAAACAATTTACCGCCCGCCAGATCATCCAGCAACTCCGTGTAGAAAATAACAAAGACTCGGCGGTACACGCTTTGCGCCAATTGGAGCAGGTCGGTTCCGTTGTGGAATTTTCCGAAGGCAAATTTGGCGTGGCACTCTCCAAAATCACCATTGTTTCAGCCGATGAAACCGATGAAGTCGAGGAAAATGCTCCTTCAAAACGAAAAAAATCGGATCAAACCGCAAAAGCACCCGCCGAAACGGTAGCACTCGCCCCACCGGCTGATACAGAAAAAACATCCCGTATCCAGAAAATCCGTACCGAAAAACCAGCACTATCCAATAATAAACGCAAAGTGGTATCCGGGCGCATAGATATGACTCGTTCAGGTGCTGCCTACTTAGTCAGCGAGCTGTTGGAAAGCGATATTTATATTGCTAACAGGTATATGAATGGCGCGTTACACGGCGACACGGTGGAGGCGCTCACGTTTCCCCCGGCATTTCGACGCGGCATGGCAGCGCGCAAACCCGAGGGCGAAGTATTGCGCGTACTGAAACGCGCCAATGAATTTTTTATCGGCACCCTGCGAAAAAGCGGAAAATATGCCCTGATGTTGCCCGATAATCCCAATGTGCCCACCGATATTTATGTGCCCTTAGATGCCTGCTTGGATGCCTCCGACGGCGACAAAGTGGTGGTGCGGGTAACCGACTGGCAGGAAGGAAAAGGCCGGGTACCCATCGGAAAAGTGACCCAAACGCTGGGAAAAGTAGGCGGAAGTGATTTTGAAATGAAAAAAATTCTCATCAATTCCGGTTTTGAACTCACCCATACCGAAGAAGCGGAAGCGGAAGCACAGCACATTCCGACCACCATTTCCGATCAGGAAATAGCCCGCCGGCGCGATTTTAGGGAAGTACTCACCTTTACCATTGACCCCATAGATGCCAAAGACTTTGATGACGCATTGAGCATCCAAACCTTAGAAAACGGACATATTGAAATAGGGGTGCATATTGCCGACGTAACGCATTACCTGACCCCCGATTCAGCATTGGACAAAGAAGCGTACCAACGCAGCACCTCCGTCTATCTCGTGGATCGGGTATGCCCGATGCTGCCGGAAAAACTCTCCAACAATGTATGTTCTTTAGTGCCCAACGAAGACCGCCTCACGTTTTCAGCCGTTTTCACTTTCGATGAAAAAGACCATATTGTACAACGGTGGTTTGGTAAAACAGTTATTCACTCTGATATGCGGTTTTCGTATGAAACAGCGCAAACCATACTGGAGGGCAAACCCCTGCCAGCGTTGTTGGAGTTGGATATTTTTTCCCAATTAAATGATGCCCTGAAAACGATGCACCGTTTATCGCAAAAAATGCGCAAAGCACGCGAGAAAGCAGGAGCCATCAGTTTTGAAACCGAAGAAGTGCGTTTCCGGCTCGCACCCGACGGCACCCCTTTGGAAGCTTACGTAAAAGAACGCAAAGATACACACCTGCTCATTGAAGACTTTATGCTGTTAGCCAATAAAGAAGTGGCATTACACATAGAGCAAAAGGCAGAAGGACAACAGGAAATCCCATTTGTTTATCGCGTACACGACCTCCCGGATGCCTCGAAAGTAGCGGATTTCGCGCGATTTGCCGCCGCAATGGGCGTACCCATGAAAGTGGACACCCCCCGACAAATAGCAGATTCTTTTAATCTCCTGATGAAATCGGCACGCAAAGACGACCGCCTGAAATTGCTGGAACCATTAGCCATCCGCACGATGGCCAAAGCCGTGTACTCCAGCAATAATATCGGCCACTATGGATTGGGCTTTTCCCATTACAGCCATTTTACGTCCCCCATCCGGCGTTATTCCGATGTGTTGACACACCGTATTTTAGCGCGTAATTTGGGTAAAATTGCCTATCGCACAGACAAAGATAAATTAGAAACACAATGCAAACACATCAGCAATCAGGAACGAAAAGCCGCTGAAGCCGAACGCGAAAGTATCAAATATAAACAATGTGAATTTTTGCGCAGCCGAGTCGGCGAAACCTTCCACGGCGTGATCAGCGGCATGATAGAACGCGGATTTTTTGTGGAACTGCCCGACTCAAAAGCAGAAGGCATGGTGGAATTCCGATATTTAGACGATACCTATATCCTCGAAGAAGGCAACCTGCGGGCCAAAGGCCGCCAAAGTGGCCGCGTACTCAAAATGGGCGATAAGGTGGACGTGCGGATCGCTGCGGTAGACTTAGAAAAACGCCAAATTGAAATGGAGTGGGTCGGCACGGGAATGAATTAGGAACGGTGTCCAAATAAATTTGTAAACTTAGGTAAATTAGTTTTTACTCAAACTGCCCATCTTTTTGCGTTAATAGTGGACCTATTTAAGCAAAAAGATGGGCAGTTTGAGTGAAAAGGAGTTTTTGAGCAGGAATAGGTAGTCAACAGTCAACAGTCCACATTCTGCAGTCTCACAAACCCTTGATAATAAGGTAATAAATGAAATTAAAAACTACGATTATTTCTATTTAGGGATAGACAAAGAATAACTTATAACAATTGGAAGTGATTTTTCGACTAATTATTATAAGTTATTCTTTCGCCGTTCCTTACCTACTTAATGGATTTTTCAGTATCTTGTAAAATTCTCCATTATTCCTGCTCCATTACCAACCACTATTTACTCCTTCCCCACGACCAAGTTTTTCGTGACCACCTTCTTTTCCGTGCGGAGGCTAACCCGGTACAGCCCTTCCGGCAAAGCCGACACGTCAAAATTACCGTTGCCTTGTTCCGGGACTAATGGATGCCGCATCACTAAGCGACCCAGGCAGTCAAATACTAATAATTCATCTGCTTGTTTGTTCAAACCCGATACGGTAAACCAAACTTCGGAGACTGCCGGATTGGGCACCAACGAAAGATTGACCAAAGAAGCCTCCAACTGGCCGGGTTGGGTGTTTACCCGCTCTGCAACCCCACGGCTGGCGTTACCGCTGCAGACCACCGTCACCATAAAGGCACAGGAACTACTTCTGCCAGTGTTGTCTACCGCCCGCCACACATTGTTCGTGGTGCCTACGGGAAATATGGAGCCGCTTCCCAGACCGCTGGCCAAATAGAGGCTGTTGATGCCGCAGTTGTCCGAAGCCACAGGATTGGCGTACAGCACGGGAGTGCTACAGGCGTTAGCCGGATTGTTTTGCAAGATGTTTAAGGGGCAGGTGATGGTTGGGGGCTGGTTGTCCGTCACCGTCACGCTGAACATACAGGTGGACGATCGGCCAGCTCCGTCAATGGCCCGCCAGACTACCAGGGTGGGTCCGCCTACCGGGAAGGCGGAACCGCTGGCGAGACCGTTGATGCGCATCACCACTGGCGACAATGTGCAGTTGTCCGCAGCCGTCGGGACAGGGTAATTAAGGGCATCCGATGAGCAGGAGCCGACAGCCGTATTCACCAAATAGTTGCTTGGGCAGGAGGTGAAAGTCGGGGCTTGAGTGTCGTTTACCGTGACGCGGAACGAACACGTCTTAGTCAGGCCCCCCGCATCCACAGCGCGCCAGACCACAGTGGTTTGGCCTTTGGGGAAGATACCGCCGGAGGCCAGACCGCTTTGCAAGGTGGGCGAGCCGGGGGCAAGGGCGCAATTGTCCAAGGCCACAGGCAGGTTATAGTTCACGGTCGCGGAACACTGCCCTAATGTATTGCCCACACTCATGTTACCGGGGCAGGTGATTGTCGGGGCTTGGTTGTCCATCACCGTTACGGTGAAAGTGCAGCGGGCTGTCAAACCCTTGCTGTCGGTGGCTTCCCAAGTCACGCTCGTGAGACCTTTATTGAAAGCGTCACCACTGGGCAGATTCAACGGTGCAACCAAGACAGAGGCTATTGAGCAGTTGTCCGTTGCCGAGGGAGTAGCGTAAGTGACTATTGCCGTACACACCCCCGCGTCGATGCTTCGGATGATATTAGTCGGGCAGGTAATAATGGGTGCTAAAGTATCGTTTACCTGAATCTCAAAGAGGTAGCGCCGGTTGGTACAGCCGTGTGCGTCGGTGACGGTCATTCCGTAGATTCCGGCCGCGTTGACGGTGATGCAGTCGGTGGTAGCGCCCGTACTCCACTGAAAAGCGCCGGGATCGGTGGTGCAAAGTTGGGTGGGTTGGCCAGCCTGACAGATAAAGCTGCTGGTAGCGACGATGCAAATTGGTTGGGCGGCGATCAACGTTTTGCTGCAAGTGCTGACGCAGCCGTTAGCCTCGGTAGCGGTGAGGCTGTAAGTTCCGGCTGCGTTGACGGAGATGCAACTGGTGGTGGCGCCGGTACTCCACAGGTAAGTACCCAGAGCCGTGGTACAAAGTTGGGTCGGTTGTTCCGCGAGGCAAACAACGTCACTGCCGAAGATGATACACATTGGTTGGGGGTCTATGGTCACGGTTTTGCTGCAGGTGCTGCTACAGCCGTTTGCCTCGGTGACGGTCAGCCCATACGTTCCCGGCACGTTGACGGTGATGCAGTTGGTGATGGCCCCGGTACTCCATAGATAGGTACCGGGAGCAGTGGTGCAAAGTTGGGTTGATTGCCCGGCTTGACAGATAAAACCGGTGCCGGAGATCAGGCAAGCTGCTTGAGGATCCACAACCACCGTTTTGCTGCAGGTGCTCCTACAGCCGTTTATTTGAGTAACAGTCAGCCCGTAAGTCCCGGGCGCGTTGATAACGATGCAGCTGGTGATGGCACCGGTACTCCACAGATAGGTACCCGTGGCAGTGGCGCAAAGTTGCGTCGCTTGTCCGGCCTGACAGATAAAATTGGAGCCGGAGATCAAACAAACTGACAACCCTAAAGTAATTGCATTACTACTTAAAGAAATAGCGCCCTCGCGCGAAAGCGCTCTGCCTTGGAGCGTTGCATTGGTTGCAAAGCTGATAGCGCCGTTCACGAGAGCAGTACCCGCAAAAGAAGTACCGGATGCCAAACTGAGTGCGCCATTTATTTGCCAATACACCCCGCAGGAAGAAGCGCCATTGATCAACTGAATTCTTGATAAGGTGTTCGTTGATAAAGCGCCATCTATTTGAATGATAAACAGCGCATTTGGGTCCCCCAGCCCGTCTAACGTTAGGTTTCCGGTCAAAGTGGAAGCGCCTCCGGTACAATAAACACCTGGCATAAGCGTCTGATTGTTTCCCAAACCGACTCCAATCACGCTGCCGCAGAGGGTTGCGGCTAATTGACCGTATGCCGTGGCCACATCCATCCCGGCTTGTATCGAAACGGCATCCGCTATGTGGATTTGTCCCGTGACCACTCCCGGGGGGAATCCGGAAAAGGCACCCGCACCAGTGCCGATATTGCCGGTGATATTGGAAACTCCGACATTTTTAAATTCCCCGGCCGCAGTAAATACCGCAAAACTGGAAGCGAGACCTAAATTAGGTGCCTGCCCGAAATTCGTGTATGGCATTAAAAACAGCACGACTGCCATTAATGCGTTTGATAAATTTTTTTTCAAAATATTTTAATGTTATTTGTAAATAAATTTTTACGAAGCAAAGGTAGCCTCCTTTGTCACCGAGATTGTTATATAACTTTATCTAAAATATACATCATTCACAGATTCGTTTTTTTCTTCAAGGGAACCTGTCCCGTAAAATTTTTAATTCCACTACATTTGCGGTTATTGCTACGGGGCTTTGAACACCATCAATTTTACCAGAGCCGATCGTTTTGAAAATAACTTATTGTTTACCCGTTCCTCAAACACAATAACTGCTCAAAATAAACGTATTACAAAAGAAAAGATTAAAAATTATCTAACCAAAACAATATTCCCGTCATGTCCTTTCTTAAAAACAATCTGTTTTTTCTGCTTTTAGCTTTGTCTGTCGGATACATTCAGTGTGCCGGCAACGATTCCTCCAAAAATAATAACGGCCTTTCCGCTTCGGAAAAAGGTTTAGCCGTGGCGCTTGCGGCGGCGGTTGATCCGACGGTCAGACCGGAAAAATTGAGCGTGCTGCCACCCATGCCGCAGGTGCAGGTTGCACACCAAATACAAGTGGTGCAACCGGCACAGGCGAGTGTGCTTACAATGCCCACCGGTACGACCATTGAAATTCCGGCCACGGCATTTGTAGATGATGCCGGAACGCCGGTAATCAAACCCGTTGAAATTCGTTTCCGGGAATTTCATCGCCCCGCTGAAATCATCGCCAGCGGCATTCCGATGAAAGTCAGGGCGCAAAATGGCCATGAAGAATGGATGCAAACCGCAGGTATGTTTGAAATAGAAGGTTTTTGCGAAGGAAAACCCGTAAAAGTAGCGCCGGGCAAAGAACTTGTCGTCAATTTAGTTTCTTCGTCTCCCGGCGAATACGATGCGTGGTTTTTTGACCCCGTGGCGGGCAACTGGCAGGATGTGGGCAACTCCAAACCGCAACCCAACCGCGCTGTTGCGCCGTTGGTCAGCGATTTGTTAAAACTGAGAGCCTTAGTGGCTAAGGCTTTCCCGGAAGCACCGAAAGCGTCCGAAAAAGGCAAACCTTCCTTAGATTTTAATATAGATGTCAGCAAATTCCCGGAATTGCGCAAATTGCAGGGCATTGTGTGGCAATATGCCGGCAGCGACCCGGCTTTAGACCCTGCCAATAACAAATGGATTCGGTCAACACCCTGGATTGAAGCAAAATTGGAGGCTGGCCATCAACCCAACCAATATCAACTTACGCTGGTGGGCGAACAAAAAGATTACAGCATTCCGGTGCAACCTACGCTCTCCGGGGTGTCTTTAGAAAAGGCCCAGGAGGCATACAATCAGGCGCTGCAGGCGTATGAAGCAAACAAGGCATTGCTGAAAGAAAAAGAATTGGTGGCAGCAGAACAAAGTGCCTTTAGCCGAACCCTCGCTGTGAAAGGTTTTGGCATTCACAATTACGATATTTTGTGGAAACAGCCGGATGCAATACCGATCATTGCTGATTTTGATTTTGGCCCGTTACCGTTGGAAATCAAAAAAATGGTCACGGTGTACCTCATTACCGGCAATGGCCGCACCGTAGTGGGTTTGCCCTTTTATGACTGGAGTAATTTCCGTTTTAGCCCTGGTGCTGACAACAAATTGGTGGCGATGATTCCAGGCAATCGAATGGCTACTTTTGATCAGGCTGACTTTAACGCGGAGATGGGCAACCTCAAAAAGGCGGCTAATAATCAATACGTTTTCAAAATGAAAGTGCAGGAGGCCCCCATTGCCTCGGTTGCCGATTTAGGAGAACGCATTTACAGCAAATAAGTCCGTCTATTCGGTAGGTCATGCCGCAACCCATTGGCTAAAAAGAGCAGTCTCGTAAGTTGTTCAAAAACTATCATTTTCTGGCATTTCATTGATCATCAATTTTTTGCGAAGAGGTCTCAATACTCCATACTATTGTCTCCATACTTATCTATTATTTCTTATAATGTAAACGGCATCCGGTCTGCTGCGGGTAAAGGCTTGTGGGACTGGTCTGCTGCCGGTGCTTATGATATCCTGTGTTTTCAGGAAATCAAAGCTTTGTCAACCGATATTGGTGCTATTGAGCCTGAATCGCTGGGCTATCAGATGTTTTGCCATTCTGCCGAAAAAAAAGGGTACAGTGGAACAGCCATCTTTACAAAACGTCAACCGGATCGCATCATAGAGGGTTGCGGCATTGCGAAATATGATCGGGAAGGCCGTATCCTGCGGGCTGATTTTGGTGATTGGACCTTGCTCAACTGTTATTTTCCCTCCGGCACTACCGGTGAAGAACGTCAGGATTTTAAAATGACCTTTTTAGCCGATTTCAGGGCTTGGGTGAATGAATTAAAAAAAGAGCGCCCGCGATTAATCATCGTGGGCGATTATAATATTGCCCATCAGGAGATAGATATACACGACCCAAAAGGCAATAAAAAAAGCAGCGGATTCCTTCCGGAGGAGCGCGCTTGGATGACTAAATGGTTTGAAAGTGGTTTTACGGATGCTTTCCGATATAAAAACCCGGACTTAACGGAGTATAGCTGGTGGACTTTTCGGGCGGGTGCCCGTGCAAACAACAAAGGTTGGAGAATTGATTATCAATCTGTTAGCGATGAACTTCGCCCTTTAATTGTTGAATGCCGACAATTGGGTGATGCCATGCATTCCGATCATTGCCCGGTGTTGATGCAAATTGATTTATAGGCACTGCCTGAATTTTCGAAAAGTCGAGAATTTCGTCTATCTTTGCACCCACTTTTGACCATCTTTTTATTTCAGGCATGACTGTGACCGCCGCACAAATAGCATCTATGCTTGATGCAACGCTGGAGGGAGACCCCCATGCAACCGTAACCCGCCCGGCGGGCATTGAAGTGGCCAATACTGGCGACTTTACTTTTTTAGATGACCAGCGTTATGAGCACTTTGCTTACACGACCCGGGCATCGGTGTTATTGATCAGAAAAGACTTCAATTTGGCTAAACCAATTGTTCCTACCCTCATTCGGGTAATGAATGTGCGAGAAAGTTTGGCTTTGCTGCTTCAGGTTTTTGATGATGCCCGACGATTAAATGGTTCGGTTAGCCCGGAATATGCCTATATTGATAAAACGGCTAAAATTGGCGTGGGTACCGCCGTCGGCGCTTTTTCTGTGATTGAAGCCGACTCGGTTGTGGGCAGCAACTGCATTATTTATCCTCAGGTATATATTGGCAGGAATGTAAAAATAGGCGATAACGTACGGTTGTATCCGGGCGTAAGGATTCATTATGACTGCGTCATTGGGGACAATTGTATTATTCATGCCAATGCCGTCATCGGCGCGGATGGTTTCGGATACATTCCTCAATCGGATCACTCGTGGAAAAAAGTACCACAAGTTGGCAATGTTATCCTTGAAAACATGGTAGAAATTGGTGCCTGCGTCTGTATTGATCGGGCTACTATGGGCAATACCATTATTCACAGCGGTGCCAAGCTGGACAACCTCATACACATAGCACACAATGTGGAAATCGGGCAAAATACGGCCATTGCCGCCCAGACTGGTATTGCCGGGAGTACCCATGTGGGTGCGCGCAACCAAATCGGCGGACAGGTGGGTATCGCCGGCCACATTACCATTGCCGATGGCACGCGTATTCAGGCTCAAAGTGGCATTGCTTCCACGGTCAAAGAACCTGATTCAGCGCTTTTTGGCTCTCCAGCCATTGGTTATAAGGATTACATACGCTCTTATGCCGTTTTTAAGCAGCTGCCCGATTTGGAAAAAAAGGTAGCCCTTTTGGAAAAAAAAATAAAAGAGATGGAAAATAAGTAGTTGTTATTTACTCGATCCTAAGTTCAAAACTTTATTATAATGCCGTTCTTCAGTAGTCAGCCAAGGCAATCTATCGGGTAATTTTTACTGCATATAGACATCAAAATCAACGCATCAATTCCGTTAGGAACGGTGTCAAAATAAAGTATCCATTTTATCTGATTCCTTTTCACTCAAATTACCCGTCTTTTTGTTTAAATAGCCCCACTATTAGCCCAAAAAGATCGTTATTTGAGCAAAAACTAATCTATCTAAGTTTAGTACTTTATTCTGACACCGTTCCTTATGTTGCGTCCAACAAAACATAATACCTTTGCCTTTTCCCGTTTTTGGGCGGGAATTGTTTGAACGTATCAACAAATTAACGCATCAACAAATCAGCTATACAGCCATATACCCATAAATATGACTTTTGAACAGTTTATTTATACCCGCCCTGATATGGCGGTACTGACGAAAAAATTTGAAAAGCACTTGATCGGCTTCCAAACTGCCGAGACTGCCGCAAAACAAAACCGCCAGTTGACCCAAATCAACAACCTGCGCAAATCATTTGCCTCTATGTATAATCTTTGCTACATTCGGCATACTTCCAATACAGCAGATGCCTTTTATGAAGCCGAAAATGCATATTTTGATCAAAATCTGCCGAATTATGAAGCCTTGAACAATCGCTTTTACAAGGCACTCTTAAATGCTCCTTTTCGGGAGGCGCTGGAAAAAAAATTTGGCGCACAGTTATTTGCTTTGGCCGAATTGGCGTTGAAAACCTTCCAGCCACTGATCTTGGAGCATTTGCAACGGGAAAATGCCTTAAGCTCCGAATACACGAAAGTGAAAGCGCGCGCAAAAATTGACTTTGATGGCGAAACTTACAACCTGAGTAAACTTTATGCCATCGAACTCTCGGACAACCGGGATACGCGCCGCAGGGCATCTGAGGCTAAATGGGCCTTTTTTGCGGAGCAAACAGCTACTTTTGAAGATATTTTTGACAAAATGGTGAAGGTGCGGCATAAAATTGCGCAAGAATTAGGTTTTAAAAATTTTATAGAAGTAGGCTATGCCAGAATGCGCCGCTCGGATTACACCCCCGAAATGGTGGCTAATTTCCGCAAACAAGTGCGCGAATTGATTGTGCCGGTAGCCACCAAATTGTACGAACGCCAACGCCGCCGCCTCGGATTAGATCGTATGAAATACTACGATGAAGACTATAAATTTAAAACTGGTAACCCAAAGCCAAAAGGCACACCGGAAGAAATAGTGGCCAATGCCGCCATCATGTACCGCGAATTGAGCGAGGATACGCACCGTTTTTTTCAATACATGGAGGACACGCACCTCATGGACTTGGTGAATCGCGACGGTAAGGCTACCGGTGGTTATTGTACTTTTATTGACCAATATCAGGCCCCTTTTATTTTTTCTAATTTCAATGGTACCAGCGCCGACATTGACGTACTGACGCATGAAGCAGGCCATGCGTTTCAGGTGTGGTCAAGCCGCCATTTTCCTTTTGAAGAATATCACTGGCCCACCAGCGATGCTGCCGAAATACACTCCATGAGTATGGAATTCTTTACCTGGCCCTGGATGCATCGTTTTTTCGGGGAAGATACGGAAAAATACTATTTCCTGCACCTCGGCAGTGCACTGCTATTTCTACCTTACGGAGTCGCAGTGGATGAATTTCAGCACATCGTGTATGAAAACCCTGATATGACCCCGGCAGAACGCAATGCGGCCTGGCGGCAATTAGAGCAGACTTACCTCCCGCACCGCGACTATGACGGAAATCCGCATCTCGAAGCCGGGCGATTGTGGCAGCGCCAAAACCATATCTTCAATTCGCCCTTCTATTATATTGATTATGCGCTGGCACAAATTTGTGCTTTGCAATTCTGGACCCGCAACCGCCAAAACCCTAAGCGAGCCTGGAAGGATTATGTAAAACTTTGTAAAGCCGGTGGAAGTCGCTCTTTTTTAGACCTGATAAAATTAGCCAACCTGAAATCGCCTTTTGAAGATGGCAGTGTAAAACGGGTTGTCAGTGCCGTAAACCAATTTCTTAAAGAAATTGATGACAGTCATCTGTGATTTTTAAGGTTATTAAACATTGATAATCAATGATTTACAAGTTAAAAAAAATTATTTATTTTTTATTTGCAAATCATTAACATTATTTTAAAGCCAAAAACTTGCGCAAAGCATTTAGTCGCTTTATCTTTGTCCCAGTTTTCATTTGGTTTTTTGGGGTTTATTAGCCGTCAACACTCGTAAGAGTTTTGGCGGCTTTTTTTATTAAGTAAATAGCGCCATATTCTTATGGCTTTATCCGCTGCCTCGGCTGCATTAACCGGTATTCAGATGATATGGATTTCTGTGGTATGCAAGTGATTTATTAGTTTGCAACCACCACTCACTTTACTTTGCCTTGATAATAAATGATGGGAATATCGAAAAAAAATCCCATTTTTGCACCCTATTAACTAATAAGGGAACATCAAAACAACCTTTATTTTACCACATTATCTAAGTGATGGAGCATGGAGAATATCACAAAATGTTGCAAATCAATTATTTGCCTTGATTCAACACTGCGATTATTTCTATTCACCTACTGACTTGCAGGAACCGGATTTGGGTTTAAAAACTTTTTAATTTTTAAAAGACTTGTATTTTGTGCCCGATGTCTCGTATCTTGTGATGTGTTCCGCGATATTGTCGGGCGAGGACGACCCGACGTACGTCACGTATGTTGGGTGTCTGAAGTCTGGTGTCTAAAGTCTGGTGCTGTGTTCCGCGATATCATCGGGCTAGGACGACCCGAAGTACAGTGCGCTCTACGGTCTTTTGTGTTCTTTTGTTACTTTTGTGTTTCAAAAAAATACGCTACGGGGCCTCTGTGCTGTGTTCCGCGATATCGTCGGGCTAGGACGACCCGAAGTACGGCACGCTCTACGGTCTTTTGTGTTCTTTTGTTACTTTTGTGTTTCAAAAAAATACGCTACGGGGCCTCTGTGCTGTGTTCCGCGATATCGTCGGGCTAGGACGACCCGAAGTACGGCACGCTCTACGGTCTTTTGTGTTCTTTTGTTACTTTTGTGTTTCAAAAAAATACGCTACGGGGCCTCTGTGCTGTGTTCCGCGATATCGTCGGGCTAGGACGAACCGAAGTACAGTGCGCTCTGCGGTCTTTTGTGTACTTTTGTTACTTTTGTGTTTCAAAAAAATACGCTACGGGGCCTCTGTGCTGTGTTCCGCGATACCGTCCGGCTAGGACGAACCGACGTACAGTACTTGTGTCTTGTGTCTGAAGTCTTGTGTCTTGTGTCTGAAGTCTTGTGTCTGAAGTCTTGTGTCTGAAGTCTTGTGTCTGAAGTCTTGTGTCTGAAGTCTTGTGTCTGAAGTCTTGTGTCTGAAGTCTTGTGTCTGAAGTCTTGTGTCTGAAGTCTTGTG
>Ga0209181_10000505_pt1 | contig 72914 bp, 48 predicted proteins | sample MAT05_FD_187208 | JGI IMG/M metagenome (GOLD analysis project Ga0209181, IMG submission 187208) | Freshwater microbial communities from Lake Fryxell liftoff mats and glacier meltwater in Antarctica - MAT-05 (SPAdes) (version 2) | ecosystem: Environmental > Aquatic > Freshwater > Ice > Liftoff... | reverse complement strand
CAGAATCGTTAAGCCCACCAGCGCTGATGGTACTAAGGTTGATGCCTTGGGAGAGTAAGTCGGTGCCAACTCAATACAATAATTTAGCCCCTGTCGCAGAAATGCGGCAGGGGCTTCTTGCGTTACATTATGTTTTAAAAAATTGGAAGAGTGATAACTGCCCAAAAAACATTAGAAATCCTAAAAATAGGTTTACACGAAGCAACACAGAAAGGTCAAGAAAAAAGAAATTTATTTTTGTAATTTTGCCAAAAGGTTTGTTTGTACGTGAAAAATTATGTAAGACGCCCCAAATATCATGATCGTATTTGACCTTTTGTGGGTAAATCTTTGATAAAAAGATTGATTTTATTGTGAAATGAGACCGCAAATATCAGGAGTTCCGCCCTGACGGCATTCATACTTTCGGGTGATTTGGCAGAATTTCGACAATTTTATACTTTCAGGTGAGTGCTAAGCCAGCAATCCCAGTTCTTTGGCCTTTTGCAAGGCTTGTGTGCGGACTCTTATTCAAACGCGCCAACATACTTGCATCGGGTGTAAAACTGTTACCCTACCCTACCCGATCACGAACTGGCATATCCGATTCTTTCTGAAATTTTCGGGTCAGCGCAATGCCCGCCCAGATGCCTGCTGCACAGCAAATGGCGGTAACGATACCCGTGTAAAGCGATTCGGAATGTTGCATAAACACCAAGCGATATCGAGCAAACTCGACGATAAAAAGCAACGCACCCAGTATAAGTCCGTAAATCAGTATTTGCCGCACAAAAAGTGAGTAGTTAAATACACTGTAAACTAAGTTGTTTTAAATTTCAGTAATTGCTTTATTATCAATAGATTGCACGCATATTGACCGCCCACTATTGACTGCTCTATACTTACTTATCCGCAAAAGTGCGGAAATATCTTTAATAAAATGGCAAGAATGGCGATTATTTTCTACTTTTGCAAAATTAAATAGTGATGGATGATAAATGATGAATACTGCAGTTTTTAAATCTCGTTTTTTTTCAATTTCGGGAATTTTGGCGTCAAATAAATGAAAAAAAATTATATACTATGGTATCGGCTCGATGGAAAAGACCGCTATTTGATCTGGATTTCTGATACCAAAGACGGTGTTTATGCTCAGAACAAACAGATACCGGTGTTTGAAACGATAGCGGATCTGCGAAACTATGCCCGGCAGCAGGGCATCAAGTTGATGGAGGAGGAACCTTTATTGAATAACTTTGATTCCGTACAAACTTGGATAACAGACCCTAATCAGGCACTTAATTGCGTGGATTGCGTCAATGCATGGAACTTAGTGAAGGATATCACCACCACTTTCAATATGAAATTCAAAGGCAACCTAACAGATAATTTAACGCTGGAGGTATATGATAAAATTTGCCAAAACACCACTATTCCCGTTCACGTACCCGGCGCGGAAGGCGGGAAACGAAATTTAAAAGAAAAAGAACGACGGTTGCTGGCGGAGATCATGGAACAGGCTATTCTTATTGCCCGGAAAATGATAGGAGGATAAATTGCTGGATTGTCGTATGGCCGGATGGCCCACATCAACACCACACCTTACGCCTCCGTGTCGCTGCGGCCAAAACACAAAAATAAAAAAACACACACAATAAAATTACACAAAAATGGCTACCACAAAATTGACCGTAAATTCCAATGGATCACTTAAAATAGAAGGTGATTTTGAAATAACAGACCCCCAAGGAAATGTCTATGGCTTAGGCGGACGAACCGCCTTAGGTTTATGTCGGTGCGGTTTATCAAAAAATAAACCTTTTTGCGATGGTTCCCACAATGGACACATAGAACACGAGGCCGTAGCATTTGATTTACCGCCCAAAAAAACCGTTTAACGTAGCAAGGCAGGTGTGTCGAAATAAAAGCGGTTATCAGTTTATACAAAACTCACACAACCAAACAGTTGTGGAACTTGACCTGGCCAACAGATTTTCATTGGCCGCCAGCGCTGCCCTGTCCTGAACCACCAATTTGTATCGGTTGTAGCGGTATTCCTGCTCCGTATTAGCGTCACGGCCATGCCTGATGTGACCTATCTGCCAAGCTCCGCCGCAGCCTACCAATACGACCTCAATGGCAACCTCGCCCAGGATAACCACTACTTGTCCACTACCTTTTGGTCGGGAAGGGTTTCTCCATTCAGTACAATTTCCTGAATCTGCCCGTCGTTATGACCAAAGCGGTGAGCAGAGATTTAAGCGCTCAAGGGATGGAGAGGAAAATACGGAACGAGTAAATAATGAAAAATGGATGCAAAATCGGGTAAAACCCTACTGATAGTCCACGCCGGGTACAGCCCGGCTCGAGTGGGGAGGCAGATTTTTGACCTCCTCGCTGGTCTGGCGTGTAGCGTTTGGTTTCCCGCACTGCTCTCCATTTTTTTTATTGGCTGTAATCAGGCTGTTGACAACAGGAAGCCGAACCATTCCCGTGAATGTGCGTGTATTGTATTGGACACCACCATTGCACCAACGTACAAAACAGTGAGAGGGGCTTTGCTCGGAACAAGGTTCAAATCGCTTGAAGCGTTAAAATCAATAATCCAGATTGAATATGAGGCTGGCGCAACCAATTCCGATAGCATTGTGCCCAAAAATTGTTTAGTCCGTCTGCGGCATTGTAGCAACGGCAGCGAAGTGGTCAGCACATTAGAAAACGGTACAAGTCAGGGGGACATCTTGAAAGCCAGACATGGCACTTTTGGGGATCGCTGTGCCATACTTTTCCATTGCCCTTACGCCGTGATGAGCAGAAAGGACCTGGGTAGGGCCAATACGCTTTCACGATGGAGGCCACAATGGTTTGGGGAAGGAGACCAAGCGTTTTTTGATATTGCAAAATTAATGGCAGGCAACATCAACACGCCGGAAATGGCTTTTATATATCCCAAAGACAGCACCGAAAAAGGTTATCTCAATACCTTCAACCATATTACCTCACAGGCATTCATTACGTCCTGCTTTTCGGAGGATTTGGCCGATTTCATTGGCGACGCACATGAACGCGATCAGCATCCGGAGCTGATTACTGGAAAATTTACAGAAAAGCAACTTAAAGACTTAGCAGATGGGCCAGTGGATAATTATGTGGATATCATCAACAATAAATGGGGGCAGGAACTTGGCAAACAGCTAAAGGCGAAGTACCAGATCAACCCCGAAACAAAATGGACACCCGAACTGCTTGCAAATTATCTGAATGATCTACAGGCTTATTACACCTGGGCATTTCAAATTGGTTTTGAACCTTTCAGACCCGAAAATGAGGCATTACTTAGGTTTTCAAAAAAAATGGACGCAATCATGAGGGGCGGTTTGCGCGATTATGATTGAGTTATACAACTACACATCTTGCTTCCTTGCCGCAGAGCCGCGAATACGCAACGTTTTTGTGATGTTGTTGATCAATTCTCTGTGTCTCCGTGTCTCTGCGGCTATTATTTACTCGTTCCTTAGTTTTTTCTCAAACGGTACAGCGGCCGTTTCCCTTTATCAAAAGTATCGTTTACAACAGTATAGTTTTTCTGCAATTCTTTCACACCCAAGGGCTGCCATTCCATTAATTTCTTTTGCCAATTCTCATCTACCAGTACATTACTTAAACGCACACCAACGAGCACTGCCTGGCTCAGATTTGTTTTTCTCAGGTCGGTACCACTTAGGTTTGCCTGGCTCAAATTTACTTTTGTGAGCTGGGTGCCCGTAAAATTAACCCGTGTCAGGCTTGCCTCGTTGAACAATGCCCCGTCAGATTGCGCCCACTGAACATTTGCACCATTTAAATCCGCCTTCATCAGTTGCGTGTTTATAAGGATTGCTCCGTTTAGGTTTGTCCTTATGAGAGATGCCGCATTCAGTTTAGCCCAGCTCAAATCAGCCCTTTTCAAATCAGCATCGCAAAGGTTTGCCCGATTCAAATTTGCGCCCCAAAGATTGGCCTTGCCCAGATCGGCGCCCTTCAAATTTGCTCCGCTCAGGTCGGCATCTTTCAAGTTTGCTTCCCGGAGGTTTATACCGCTCAAATCCACGCCCTTCAAATCGGTTTGTCGCAAATCTGCTCCGGCAAAAAGCGTGTTCCGTTTTATCCGGGCGAAAGTACCCGTATCAATATTCATTAGTACCAATGCCTGCAATAGTTGCCCGCGCTCCGGGCTGCATACTTTGTCCGACAGGCTATCATGTTCAAAATATTTGTAAGGCTTGAAGGAGAAACTTAAAGCCGCTATTCTGTCAGTAGTAGTATTGCGCAGTGTCCTTCCGGGATTGCGCTTTAATTCCGCCCTAACGTCATCCAGTACACTGCGCATTAGCGGTGCCAGATTATTATTGTTTCCAGTCCGTATCAATGCCGCCATTTCCTCCATCTGCTTACCTTGGCGTTGAATTTGAAGTTTGAAATCTTCATTATGGCGATAGAAGGTTAATCCACGCACAATGCCTCCCAGTACAGGAATTCCTATTAGTATTATCCAAATGAGGGTATTCGCGCGGGTGCTTTTGAAATCTCCAGTCTCCGTTTTTTTGCCAATTAGCCCGAGCAGAAAACCCCTGTTCCATGAAGTCAATAGCAGGAGCACCAGCGAAACGATTGTCAGCGCTGCTGTAAAACCCAGCAGAAATGAAGTGTTCTTTTCAAGGTAAGGCAAGCGAAGAAATCCCAATACCCACCCAATCACCATTCCGAAAACTAAGCCAATAAACAAATGCCTTTTTCTTTTCATCAGCAGGGATGACAGATTTTTCTTGCAAAGATATAGCATACTGTCTTAGGAACGGTGTCAAAATAAAGTATTCATCTTATCTGATTCCTTTTCACTCAAATTGCCCATCTTTTTGCTTTGTACTCATACGATGACTCCCAGTCATCGTATGAGTACAAAGCAAAAAGATAATTATTTGAGCAAAAACTAATCTACCTAAGTTTAGTACTTTATGCTGACACCGTTCCTTATCCTGGTATAGGTTGACAGCAAAACACCATATTAGGTCTTATCATTTTAAAGAAATGTAGTTAAAATGATAAAAATACAGCTTGCGATACAGTTTTGTGCGACGGGCATTTTCACAATATTTCGGCACAGATAAGATTAGCATTATTTTTACCCATCCATCAAACCGCACTAAACTTCACCTGCATAGTAGGTGCCAATCGAGCCGGGGGGTACAAGTTGGGGTCAAAAAAAGAAAACATTGTTTGCCCAATGATGCGCCAGCCACCGTTGGATGCCTGTGGGTATACACATGTTTGTCGGCCTGCGATAGCCACACTACCGGCGGGATAATGCTTTCTTGGAGTTTCAAAACGCGGCAATTCCAGTGCTTCCGGCAAACCGTTCAGATAAGGAAAACCCGGCGAGAACCCGATAAAAGCCACCGAATAAATGACCGAAGTGTGTAACTCGATAACAGATGCTTCGGAAAGTCCAGTCAAATCTGCCACTTCCGGCAAATCTTTCCCATAATTGCCTCCGTACTGCACTGGAATTTCCACCAATGGATAATTGTCTGGCTGAAAAGGCGGGATACCGGGCAATTGGGCGGCCATCCATTCGGCTACAGCCTGAACAGGCAACAGGTGATTTTTGCCCGAAAAATACGTGGAAAAAGGATCAAAATGCACAGTAAGCGTCGTAAAAGCAGGGACAGCATCCAAAAAACCAGGGAAAGGATGTTCTGTCAACCACGCTCGCAAGGCCAATACCTGATGCTGTGTTTCGGTCGAAACAGCATCACCTAAAGTTACCGTCACAGAGGATTCACTATCTATATGTATCAATGGAAAAATGTTAATTCAAACTTAATATTGACAAATATAACGCACATTCATGTATTTTACAGTACCTTTGTCCTTATTTTATAAAAATGGCGTTCTTTATTAAATATTGACACAGAACGCTGGAGATTTCGACTTATTTTTTTCTCTTAAATATTCGGCGGAATCTCAAATGGGAAAAAGTTGATGATTAGTCATTCATTCAATGAATCTAATAATTTTCAACTAATTAAATAATTTTAGCGACTTTTTCCCGACTAATCGCCGTAAATACATGTTATTCAAAGACTTGCCGATCATTGAGCCGATCCTAAAAGCGCTCGAAACCGAAGGCTACACCCAACCCACCCCTATTCAGCAACAAGCATTACCACTTTGCATTCAAGGCCGCGATATTCTCGCTTGTGCCCAAACTGGCACCGGTAAAACTGCTGCTTTCGCCATCCCGATCCTGCAGCGGTTATATCAAAACCGTCCTGCCGGAAATCGCCGCCCCATTCGATCACTGATTTTAACGCCTACCCGCGAGTTGGCTATTCAGATTGATGAAAGCTTTGCTGCTTATGGCCGGAACACTGGCTTGCGCCACCTCGTCGTTTTTGGCGGCGTATCACAACATTCCCAGACAGAGGCACTTAAACGCTCTCCCGATATTCTGACCGCTACACCCGGTCGCTTATTGGATTTGATCGGGCAAGGCTTTATCAACTTGCGCGAGATCGAAGTATTCGTGTTGGACGAAGCCGACCGAATGCTGGATATGGGTTTTATCCACGATGTAAAGCGTGTTATCGCTCAGTTGCCCACGCGCCGCCAAACGCTGTTCTTTTCCGCTACTATGCCACCGGAGATTGCCCGGTTAGCGGATTCTATTCTGTACAACCCGGCAAAAGTAGAGGTTACTCCGGTAGCCACCACTGCTGAAAAAGTGAGTCAGGCGGTGTATTTTACCGACAAAGCCGACAAAAAACGCCTGCTCATTCATCTGTTGAGGGATCAGGCCATTCGTTCAGTATTGATTTTCACCCGCACCAAACACGGAGCCAATCGCGTTGCGGAAGATTTGGCAAAAGCAGGGATTGGAGCCGCCGCAATACATGGCAATAAATCGCAAAACGCACGCCAAGCCGCACTCAGTGATTTCAAAGCAGGTCGTATTCGCGCATTGGTAGCCACCGATATTGCCGCCCGGGGCATTGATATTGACGAACTTTCACACGTGGTCAATTATGAACTACCCAACGTGCCGGAGACGTATGTGCACCGCATCGGGAGAACCGGTCGTGCAGGAGCCAGTGGCATTGCACTTTCTTTTTGCGAAGCGGAAGAAGTACCCTACCTGAAAGACATTCAAAAATTGATCCGGCAGGTTGTTCCGGTAGTAGAAGACCATCCGTATGCGGCCCCTTTGAGCCTGTCTGCCCCGGCCCCATTAACGGCACCTAAACCTAAACAAATGCAGTCTTCGCGTCCGCAACAACGCGAATCAAGACCTAATCGTGATAATACATTGTCGGCAAATAGCGGTTTTGCACCTAAGAATCGCAATAATCGCCGTCGCCGATTTGGAGCAACAGCATAAAATGGTACGGGAATAACACAATTCCATACCTGATAAATAAAGAAGTCCTCGTTTTCGCCTTGATTTGGCGCAAACGGGGACTTCTTTGTATGAAGCAGTTTTACCCCGGATTTTGCGTTTCCTTTCAAACAAAAAGCCCCGCAAAACAATATTTTTAATAAATTTTTTGAATAATTTGCAATAGTCCAAACAATAAAGTATTTTTGCGCACGGTTTTTTGAGATGATGTACCTTCAGACCGCAAAACAAAGAACTTAAAACTTTGTCACTATGCGCAACTTCAACACTTTCTTTTTTACGCTTCTGTTCGTCAGCCCACTTTGTGCGCAACAGACAATTCCCCCATTTACACCAGATACACTTATTCAGGAGCATTTTGAAGTTGATCCGGAATCGTCCATGATACCAGTACCGACGGGAAATGATGCAGAGTGGGTGAATTTTGATCAGGATAAAAAAATCACTTTTGAGGGCCAACCCGGTAATTGGTATTCAGAAAGCGATCTGGCAGACTCCTTGTCAGGGAACAATTGTTTTACCAGTGTTTCGTATTTTAATCCACCGGGTCGCAATAAAAACTGGCTCATCTTACCCCCGCTGTTTATCCCTGACTCCAACTATTGGCTTTGCTGGCGGTCGCAACCATTAGAAGGCCCCGCTTTTATGGATGGTTATTCCGTTTTGGTATCCACCGCTTCCAACATACCCTCAAATGGAGATTTTAAAGACCCGCTATTTCGAGCAGCAGAAACATTGGGTGGAAGCAATAGCGGAAGTCTCAACCCTGATGACTATATTTTCTCTTCAGGATATGTTCATGCCAATAAATTTACCAAAACAGATTACTTTTTTGTTACCTCTAAAATAAACCCCAATGGCTTGATTAGTTATTATTTTCGCTGCAAATTAGAACCTCACAGTGTTTCCTTGTCAAAATATATCAACAAAACCGTATATATTGCTTTTTTACACGATTCTAACGACGACAATACCCTTCAATTGGATGATATTGTAATTGCTAAAAACACAATCAGCAGCGCCCCTGATATTTCCAACGTATTGTCTTTCAATATTTTAAATAATCCTGTACAAGATGCACTTTACCTGACCTGGAAGATAAATGCACCCGAAGAACACCATCTTACCCTGACGGGCCCTGAAGGGCAAGTGATGCTTCACAAAAATTTTGAACCCTCCGATGAAGGCATTTGGCATTTTGACACCAGCTCTTTACCATCCGGAGTTTATTATTGTACCCTTCAAACCCAGCACGGTCAACTGACCAAAAGATGGATTAAGATTTAACACAACCAATTTATTTTCACCAATTAAATTTTTTAGCGCCTATGATGAACGAACCTTTACGCACCATTATGCAAACCGACAACGTAACCATCACGCCTGATACCACGTTGGCAGAAGTTCGGGAAATTTTGTTAAAAAAACGAATTCATCACCTGCCGGTATTGGAAGGGAAAAAATTAGTCGGTTTGATTACTACCTGGGATATGTTCAAATTAGGTAAGTCAGCAGAAGAATATGCCACCATGAAGGCTTATGAACTGATGACTACCCACCTTGCAGCCCTCCAACCCAATGATCATATTGGCGCGGCCGCCGAAGTATTGGAAGAACACTTGTTTCAGGCCATTCCGATTGTAACGGAGAATCATGAATTCGTGGGTATGGTTACTACATACGATTTATTGAACTATGAGTACAACAAAGAGTATCCTGAGAACCTGGAACCTTTCATTCCAATGAATATGTAAGCAGCAATCGGCAGTCAAAAAATTTCGGTAGCAATTGTTCCTCAGTCCAACGATTTAGCGTTGTGGGATAATGGGGGATAAAATTTATTTGCCAAATTGCAGGCATTACGTATTTCTGCCGTACCTTTGCGTCCATAATGGAAAAAGTAAAATGTTTGATTATCGGCGCTGGCCCGGCGGGTTATACGGCAGCCATTTATGCAGCACGTGCAGGGTTAAAACCCTTGATGTACACCGGCCCGATGCCAGGAGGCCAATTGATGATTACCAATGACGTGGAAAACTACCCTGGTTACCCGGATGGTCGTATGGGTCCTGAAATGATGGAAGATTTTAAAAATCAGGCGTTGCGATTTGAAACCGTAATACGACAGGAATTCATCACCAAAGTAGATTTTACCGGACCTGTGCATCGTGCGTGGTCAGAAAACGGACACGAAATACAGGCTAATACAGTCATTATAGCAACGGGAGCCAATGCCAAATGGCTTGATATTCCCGGCGAGTACCGACTTCAAAATCTCGGCGTATCTGCCTGTGCAGTATGCGATGGATTTTTCTTTCGCAAACAGGATGTGGTCATAGTGGGTGGTGGAGACACTGCCGCAGAAGAAAGCACTTATTTAGCAAAAATCTGCAAAACGGTACACCTTTTAGTGCGTCGAGGTGAAATGCGCGCTTCTAAAATTATGCAGGAACGCGTACTAAATACCTCCAATTTGGTCATACATTGGAATACAGAAGCGGAAGAAGTGTTGGGCGAAGATGGCGTAACAGGCGTTAGAATATTAAACAATAAAACCGGCGAGCGCACTACGTTAGATGTCACGGGTTTCTTTGTAGCTATTGGCCATGAACCCAGCACTCAGGTTTTCAAAGACTGGATAACCTTAGATGAAAGTGGTTATATTGTGGTGGCAGAACCCGGTCGTACTTTAACCAACCATCCAGGGGTATTTGCCTGCGGCGATGCTCAGGACAAAATCTATCGTCAGGCTGTAACCGCAGCCGGGACAGGGTGTATGGCGGCATTAGATGCCGAGCGTTATTTAGTGATACAGGGAATTTAACGCTGTACGCGACGTTATTGAAACACGGACAACGCAATTGAAGCGGATTATCCATTCTCCATCATCTATATTAGACATTATTACGTTATGTCCGGCAACAATCCCCTGATTGACCGCGCCCTGATCCTGATTGAAACCAACCGTTATGCAGAAGCGATGCAAACGCTTGGTCAATTGTTGAGTCAAAACCCCCAAGATGCCGTAGCATTAGGGTTGTTGGCCATTTGCCGCCTGAACAACAACCAAAAAAAAGAGGCGTTGGAGCCGGCCCGGCAAGCCGTTGGTTTAGCCCCCGACAATCCTTTTTTATTGACCGTGTTAGCCAGAACATTGTTATACAACAATCAAGCCCAGGAGGCAAGATTAGTGCTTTCATCCGCATTGGAGAAAGACCCTACTTTTTCAAATGCTTATGCGTTGATGGCCCAGCTGGAATATAACGAGAGTCATTGGGAAGCAGCACTTCTACAGGCAGAACAAGGTTTAGAATTTGATCCGGAAGACGAAACACTCATCAATATGCGGGCCATGGCGCTCGTAAAACTCAACAGAACGAAAGAAGCAGCGGAGACGGTTGAATACGCTTTATACACCAATCCGGAAAACGCTTATTCGCACAGCAATAAAGGTTGGGTACAAATAGAGCAGGGAAAATACGAAGCAGCTGTGGCATCTTTTAAAGAAGCACTGCGATTTGATCCGCAAAATGAACACGCCCGCGATGGTTTAAAAGAAGCCATCAAAGGGAAAAACTGGCTATATCGCGGATTGTTGCGCTACTTCCTGTTCATGGGAAAACTCAGCGAGCGCAATCAATGGGTGGTGATTATTGGCATTTATGTCGTCATTCGATTATTGCGCAATTTATCAGCAACCAATGAGGCATTGAGGCCCTTCATCGCGCCCATTATCATCCTGTATATGATCTTTGCCTTTGCCACCTGGATTGGGAAACCGCTCTCCGACTTGGCGCTTCGCCTGCATCCATTGGGCAAATTAGCGCTGAACGATGATGAAAAAAGAAGCAGCAATTTGGTGGCACTTAGCCTGATATTAGCAATGATTGCATTGACAGGGTCTTTTATGGTAACGGAAAAACTCCTCTCTGGTAATTTAAATATTTTGGCCATTACTTTTTTTGCTATGATGATACCGCTGGGGGGGCTTTCGGCCAGTCGCCCGGATAGCCAATCCCGACAATGGCTCACCTGGACGGCGTTGGCCATGCTGTTGTGTGGGCCAATCAACCAATTAGCCACTACTTGCGGCATGGCACTTCCCGTTGGAGAACTCTTGCTTAGCATTTTTGCCATTGGCATTTTTGCTTATAGTTGGATTGTGAATTATATTTTATCAAAAGAAAGCAGGAGGTATTGAGTACTTGAATTGTTACATTAGTTGTTGTAACTTTGCAGCCAAAATGAGTACTGCTAATTTAAAATACGAGCAACGAGGCGTTTCCGCATCGAAAGAAGATGTCCATGCTGCCATTCAACACTTAGACAAAGGGCTGTATCCCAATGCTTTCTGTAAGATATTGCCCGATGTAGTGGCCGGAGATCCGGCTTGGTGCAATTTACTGCACGCAGATACAGCAGGCACCAAAACCAATCTGGCATATTTGTATTGGCGAGAAACTGGCGACCTTTCAGTTTGGGCTGGTATTGCACAGGATGCCATTGTTATGAATTTGGATGATATGGCGTGCGTCGGGTGTACCGATGACATTATTCTTTCTAATACCATTGGCCGCAATAAAAATCTAATTCCAGGTGAAGTGATTGCGGCAGTTATTCGCGGTGCTTCTGACTTTGTCGAATTGATGCAACAGCAGGGTATTTCCCTGCACCTTGCCGGAGGCGAAACTGCCGATGTGGGCGATATTGTACGCACAATTGACGTAGGTTTCACCGCCTTTGCCCGCATGAAGCGCGAACAGGTGTTGGATGCGAATATACAACCCGGTGATGTCATCGTGGGGCTGGCTTCTTTTGGGCAGACTATCTATGAGCAGGCATACAACGGCGGTATGGGCAGCAACGGACTCACTGCCGCCCGCCACGATGTATTGCATCATGACTATGCCGTCCGATACCCGGAAAGTTTTGACCCGCATTTGCCTTCGGCAGTAGTCTATACCGGCAACCACTATTTGACAGACTTATACCCGACACCACAAGGCCCGATCCCGATAGGCAAACTACTGCTCTCCCCTACCCGTACTTTTTTACCCGTAATAAAAGCCGTTTTAGCAAAATTTCGCCCCAATATCCACGGCCTTATTCATTGCACTGGCGGTGGGCAAACAAAAGTGCTGAAATTTATCCGCGAGGCCCACGTCATAAAAGACAATCTGATGGAACTCCCTCCCCTATTCCAACTAATACAGGAAAGCAGCAATACCCCATGGCGGGAAATGTATTCCGTATTCAATATGGGTCACCGGATGGAAATTTATCTGCCGGAGAGCATAGCCCATGAAGTCGTCAGCATAGCAGAACAATATGGTGTCAAATCTCGCGTTATCGGGCGTGTTGAAAAAAGCGATACCAATCGGGTAACCGTTGAAAGTCCCTTTGGTGCGTTTATTTACGAATGAAGCAGGTTTAATTTATTTGCCATCACCCAACAACAAATACACTATTTAGCATTCTTATGGACAAAATTATTTTGGCCTCTATTATTACCGCAATGGCATTTTTTGCCACAGCCTGCCAGAAATCTAACCCGTCTCAACAAATTGAGCGCTTGGAAAAAGCCTTATCTACCGCTTTTAACGCTGCTCAGGCAGATTCCCTGCTTATCTTTTACGCTGGTGCGGTGAAAGATAATCCTGAAGACCATGCCCTGAATTTAGTCCGTTTGGTGAAGTCCGCTGATCTGCAATTTACCCATAAACACGATGCAAATGCAGCAGTAAAACTCATAGACAATGCACTTTCACAACACGGACAAGGACAGAATTTAGCTCCGGGGATTGAATTAAGTGCCTATATATGGAATGCCTATACGCGAAAAGATGCCACCACCGGCAATTTGTCACCTGAATCAATCGTCTCCATCAATGAGATTTTGAACAAAAACCTGAATTGGTTAGACAGCAGCCTTATCCGTCTGGATCGCCGAATGGGCAGTCCGGTTGTCACTGACCGAGCGGCGGCGGAGCGTTTTTTGGCGGTGGCAGAAAGTTATGCCGGGTTTATTCAGGAAAGCAACCCCGATAAATTCGTAGATTTATTGCTCAAAGCGGGTGGATTAGCCAAAACATTAGATCAGCCCAACAAAGCATTGCAATTCTACCAAACCGTTGTTGATACACAATCAAAACACGCCAAAGCGCCCACGGCCCTGTTTATGACCGGATTTGTGTACGAAAATGACCTTAATGATTTAGTAAAAGCCAAAGCCGTGTATGAGAAATTTCTGCGTGAGTATCCTAATGACCCCGATTTTGCTGACGATGCAAAAATGGCGTTGAAAATGCTGGGTAAAACTCCGGAAGAAATCATAAAAGCCGCAGGTAATTAAGGAACAAGTAGAAGATAATTTAGCAATACTTTTTTATACCTTTGCCCGGTGTTTCGATTGCGAAGCCTGTAATCGGAAAAAATTGCCTTGCACCAACCAATAACTCATTTATGAGCGTAAGCCGCTACAATTATCTCAACCATTTTGGTCGCTACCTGCTCATGCTGCGGCAAACCTTCAAACGGCCTGAGAAATTTTCCATGTACTGGAAAGAAACCATGCGTCAGATGAATGACATCGGCATTGGTTCCGTCATTATTGTTTGCCTGATTTCCGTTTTTATAGGAGCAGTAGCGGCCGTGCAATTTGCCTATCAATTGAGCGGGCAATTGATTCCGCGTTATTATATCGGTTATATTGTGCGCGACCTTGCGCTGATAGAACTCTCGCCAACCGTGTCTTGTTTGGTATTAGCAGGCAAAGTAGGCTCTAATATGGCCGCAGAAATTGGCGGCATGCGCCAGAAAGAACATATTGATGCCATGGAAGTGATGGGCATCAATACTGCCTCCTACCTGATTATGCCAAAAATCATAGCGGGTTTATTTGTGATTCCCCTGTTAGTTACTTTTTCGGCATTTGTAGCCATACTGGGCGGTTATATGGCAACTGTACCAACGGGATGGCTGACCCACGAAGAGTACGTACAGGGTGTTCGCTCGTTTTTCATTCCCTACAACGTTTCCATGATGTACGTCAAGTCCATTGTGTTTGCTTTTATTCTCACCAGTGTTTCCTGCTACCAGGGGTACTTTGTCAAAGGTGGCAGTGTCGAATTGGGCCAGGCCAGTACCCGGGCGGTTGTTTTCAGCGATATTTTTATCCTTTTGGCCGATTATATTATTGCTGTCCTGCTGACGGGGTAGGAATGGTTGATTTGAATATTGTTGATTGGGCCGCTACCAAGCATACGTTAAAAAATAATGTACTTAACCTGTCCCCTCCATTAGAGAATTGTTGAATTAAAATTTATTTACGAAAAAGTACGCCTGATATAAAGGATGTCTTTACCTTCGCGCCGCGAATATTCGCTAATTCGATGCCAGATTTCGGACTGCCGACTGTTTTAACTGCCAACCGTTGACTGTTTTGACCGTTGACTGTTTTGCTGCCAACCGTTTTGACTTAACTCATAATTCATTAAAAATGCTCAATAAAAGAATTCGCAAAGTAGCAGTACTGGGTTCCGGTCTGATGGGATCCGGCATTGCTGCTCAATTGGCTGGTTGCGGCCATGAAGTATTGATGTTGGATATTCTACCAAGTGATCTGACAGAAAAAGAGGCGAATAACGCCGCTGCCCGCAATAAAGTAGCCAATACTGCACTGCAAAATGCTTTAAAAGCCAAACCTGCACCTTTTTACGACAATAAATTCGCAGATCGCATTACAGTTGGTAATTTTGAAGATGATTTTTCAAAAATAAAAGATGTTGATTGGATTATTGAGGTAGTGATAGAGCGTTTGGATATCAAAAAGCAAATATACGAAAAAGTAGAAAAATACCGCACCAAAGGTACCCTGGTATCCTCCAACACCTCCGGTATCCCCATTCACCTGATGGCCGAAGGCCGCAGTGAAGACTTTCGTCGCAATTTCTGTGGCACGCACTTCTTCAATCCGGTGCGGTATATGCGCTTGTTGGAAGTGATCCCAACCAACGATACGGCCCCCGAAGTGACGGACTTTTTTATGCATTACGGCGATGTAGTATTGGGCAAACAAACCGTATTGTGCAAAGACACGCCCGGATTCATCGGCAACCGCATCGGGGTGTATGCCATGTCAAAGATATATCAGTTGACTTATGAGTTGGGCCTCGGAATTGACACCGCAGATGCTTTGACTGGCCCGGCCATTGGCCGGCCAAATACCGGCACGTTCCGCCTCGGCGATTTGGTGGGTTTGGATACGGCCTATCACGTAGTGAACGGCCTGCGGGAAAATTGCCCCGACGATGAGCAGCGCGGTACTTTTGAGGTGCTGCCTTTTACAAAATTTTTATACGAAAATAAATTTCTCGGCAACAAAAGCGGGCAGGGTTTTTACAAAAAAACAGGTGAAAAAGATGCCAAAGGCCGTCCGGTCATATTGGCCCTCAACCTGAAAACGCTGGAATATGAGGCAAGCACAAAAGAGAAATTGCCGATTTTGGACACCCTCAAGCAAATAGAGGAGCTGCCAAAACGCATTCGTGCTATTTTTAAAGGTGCGGATAAAGGCGCAGAATTGTTGCAGCGTGCGCACCTCGGTCTGTTTGCCTACGTGAGCAATCGGATTCCGGAGATCGCCGATCACCTGTATTCCATAGACCATGCCATGTGTGCGGGCTATGCGTGGGAAAAAGGTCCCTTTGAATTGTGGGATATGGTTGGTATTTCGCAAGGTATTGAATTAGCTACCGCACGTGGTGAAACAATTGCTCAATGGGTAAAAGATATGGTGGCAGCGGGCCATAATACTTTTTATAAGTCGGAAGGCGGCAGGAGGATGTGTTATGATCCGGCTTCCAAATCGTATCTCGCTATGCCCGGCGGGGCTTCGTTTATTGTATTAGATAATTACCGATCCAATAAACCGGTTTATGAAAATTCGGAATGTGTCCTGCATGATATAGGCGACGGCGTTTTGTGTTTAGAGTTCCGTTCAAAAATGAATGCCATTGGAGAGGGTATTCTGAAAGGCATCAATGACAGCATCTTAATTGCCGAAGAACAGGGCTGGAATGGTTTGGTGATTGGCAACAATGCCCCTAATTTCACGGTAGGAGCCAATTTGGTCATGGTAGCGATGATGGCTTACGAGCAAAATTGGGAGGAGCTCAACATGGCAACGCATTATTTCCAGCAAACGTCCATGCGCATTCGCTATTCAGCCATTCCGGTGGTGATTGCCACGCAAGGATACGTGTTTGGCGGTGGTTGCGAGTTTTCCATGCACGCTGATGCAGTGGTAGCAGCCGCCGAAAGTTATATAGGCTTGGTAGAAGTTGGCGTGGGCCTCATACCCGGCGGTGGCGGCACCAAAGAGTTTGCCCTGCGCCTTTCGGATGAAATCAGCAAAGAGGGCGATGTCCAAATTCCACGCCTGATTGATAAATTTAAATGTATCGCAACGGCACAGGTGGCTACTTCTGCGTATGAAGCCTTCAATTTTGGGTACCTTTTGCCACAAAAAGATGCAGTAGTCAACAACGCTTCCCGCAACATTAGCGAAGCCAAGAAAAAAGTGTTGGAATTGGCAACTGATTACGTCAAGCCCATCCAACGGAAAGATATAAATGTATTAGGTCGAACTGGTTTGGGTGCTTTATACGTAGCGGCGCACTCCTTAAAATTGGGCAACTACGCCTCCGAACACGACATCAAAATTGCCCATAAGGTGGCGTACGTACTTTGTGGCGGCGACCTCACAAGTCAGCAACAGGTATCCGAGCAATACCTGCTGGATGTAGAACGCGAAGCATTTTTGTCGCTCTGTGGTGAGCAAAAAACATTAGAAAGGATTCAGCACATGTTGGAGACGGGAAAACCACTCAGGAATTAGGGGGAAGTCATACAGTCCACAGTCATACAGTTAAATAGTCTACAGTCCAGTCCACGTTCCGACATCCAGTATGATAATAAAATGATGGATGTCGGAACGTAGACTGTTGGACTGTGGACTGTTGGACTGTGGACTTATTTATCGCACATTATATTTTTTCTGTAAGCGATCCAATTCCCGCTTGTCATCGCGTTGTTTTATGGTTTCCCGTTTATCAAAGGATTTTTTACCACGCGCCAGTTCAATCAACAGTTTCGCAAAACCGCGTTCGTTGATATACATCTTAAATGGAATAATACTGGAGCCTTTTTCCTGAACGCCCCGTGACAACTTTTTTATTTCCGGTTTTCTCAACAACAGTTGCCGATTCCTGCGCGGCAGGTGATTATTGTCGGTACCATGAGCGTATTCCGCAATATACATATTTCGCACCCACAACGCTCCATGCTGATCAAACATACAATAGGCATCAGCCAAGTTTACATTTCCATCCCGAATACTCTTAATTTCGGTACCTGTCAGCATAATACCAGCCTCATACTCCTGTATAAAGGCGTATTCAAAACCCGCTTTTCGATTAATAATTTCTACTTTTGGTTTTTTTTTCTTATTTGACATATTAAAGTAGTGTTATATGGTTGGGGACTGGCAATGATAAGTAGTCCACAGTCAATAGTCGGCAGTCCGCAGTCTCACAAACCTTTGATAATAAGGTAATTAATAATGAAATTTAAAACCACGATTATTTCTATTTACCTACTTAACTTCATTGCTCACTAAAAAGTTCCAAGGTTAAGGAACGGGTAAATAATAATTTGTTTGTTTCAGGTAGATTCGTTTTCGTTCAAACAGCTATCTTTTTGCGATGATAGCGGGGATATATTAATAAAAAGATGGGCAATTGGGGCGGAAAGCAATCACATCAACTGGATAAGTTGTTGTTTACCCGTTCCTAAGATGCAAAGGTAATAATTTGTCCTTGAATACTGGAAAATTTTGTTCCTCCCCACCAATGGTTAGGACATTAGCACAATCTTGGATTTCGGGTATTTCATATTGTTTTTTTATATTTGAAGTCTTGCTGAATTTTGCCTCACACCTCAAAGGGATACCGAATATCCGTCAAAAACAATCCTTGTGGAGGAACGCTCAGGCTTTTAGCCAGTGGCTGTTGTTTATCCAAAGCGGTTTGCACATCTGACACCCTGATCAGCCCGTTTCCCGCCTGGATACAGGCGCCTACGATGAGCCGTACCATTCCCCGCAAAAAACGATTGGCGGTGATATAAAAAATTAATTGATGCTCCTCAGGCAGTGCTTTCCAGTACGCTTGTTTCAACACACAACGATAGTGGTCGGCACCGCTATCTGTTTTGCAAAAAGGGAAAAAAGTATCGTAATTGGATACTAACAAGGCTACATCTTGCAACGCCTGCACGTCTAAACGAGCAGATTGAGGATAATACCACGCTGTTTCCAAGGTAAACGGGTCTTTTCGCGTAACAATATGGTATTCATAACTCCGTTGGTACGCGGAAAACCGTGCGTGCGGCTCCTCTTCAGGCGTGTCCCAGTCAGGTACCCGTTTCACCCGATGGATGGCAATATCTTTTGGTAAAATACTATTGATGCCTTTTAAAAAATGGGCGGGCAATTCAGCATCTGTATCAAAATGAGCGACATAGTTGCGGGCATGTACCCCGGCATCGGTACGTCCGCATCCAGTTATCGGGCAGGCCTTCCCCCCAAAAAAAGCAGACAAAGCGTTTTCAATTTCGGCTTGTACAGACGGGGCGTTGGGCTGTACCTGCCAACCGCTGTAACGGGTGCCGAGGTACGAAAGGGTCATAAAATGTCGCATAAAATTAAAATCTCCATTTTTCAACCTCCTCCAAGGCGGCTTTTTCATCGCCCCACCCCATGAGCGTCATCACGCCTAAGCCGTCGTAATACGTAAAAAATTGTTCAATAATGTGCCGCGCCGCGCTGTATCGGAGTTGAAATTCAGTCCAGTTGACAGCGCTGATGATGCGCAATGCCGGATCAATTGGAATGGCCAACACCTTATTGTCCCACTCACCGAGGTCGCACAGGAGTAGCAACCCTATTGGCAGCACTTCAATGACCGTTCCGGTGGGTAAATGCTCGGCCAGCACTAATACATCCAAAGGATCGCCGTCACCACCGCGTTGTTTGTCCATCCGGGTGGATGGAATAAAGCCGTAGTTGACCGGATAAGGCAGAAAATCAATCATTCTTTGCTTCCCGTCGCGCAAATCAGGCTTGAATTGAAGCGCCTGTTTGTCGTATTCAAATTTTAGATTGGTCCCGGCGGGTATTTCGATGACACCCTGTAAATGACCAGCGGCGGAAAAGGAAGGAAGTGCGAGATGATCCATGAGATGTGTTTATTTGACAGTGGCTGATTTGATTGCTGTTTATTGATTGCTGTTTATTTTCTGATACGAAACATACGCCTCAAACTAAAATAGAATAAAATTCCGGCAAAAAACAACCAGATAAACATCCAGATTTTTGCTGGCAAAATACCCACTACTTCCTCATATTTTGCCAAATCACTGGAAGGGCCTACATTAAAATCTTGAATAATGTAGAGTACAGCGGCCAATCCGAGAAACATCAACATATCTCGATCCCAATTTGTATATCGCGCAATGAGGTATAAAACAATGGAAAATCCAAATAGCAAACCAGTACTAATCAAAGACTCAAACCACACCAACCCCGCCAAGGCCATGATGACGGCTAAGGTAATTAGGGTAATCTGCGTATATTGTACTTTGCGGGCACCGATATAAAACAGCAGATTCCCCAGAACAGCACTGCCGAGGTAGCCCCCCATTAATATGATCGCCTGGCTGCCGCCCCTTGTCACCGTATATCCGCTGCCATCCGGGTTAATCTGCAAGCCTTCCACAGCCCCTCCCGTTAATAAGGAACCAAGTGCATGACCAAATTCATGCAAAAAGGTAACCAAAAGGGTTACCGGATACAACACTAAATGACCAAATGAGCCACCTAAGAATTTTAAAATCCCGTAGATGAGCAGCATGGCCAATAATCGAAAATGTAAATTATTTTGCAAACTAAAAAATCTGAAAATTGGTAACTTAAGTACTATCGTGATGTTGTCTAATATTATGATATTGAGATATTAGTTTGATTATCAAAAAAATATCTCAATATCAAATATTAACTAATGTCGGTTTGCTACTTAGTAACAAGGAGTATTTGCACCCCAATCAACAAATTAACAACCGTCAAATCGATAAAGCGTACTACTGCTGCGCTATTTTAATGAGTTCGACCTCAAAAATCAAGGTAGCGCCTGCCTTTATTTTACCACCCGGAGCACCGCGTTCACCATAAGCTAACTCAGAAGGTATGGTAAATTTGAATTTATCGCCTTCTTTCATGTATTGAACACCCTCGGTCCAACCTTTTATCACCTGATTCAGGCCAAAAGTAGCGGTTTGTCCGCGTTGCACACTACTATCGAAAATAGTACCATCTAACAGGGTGCCGTGGTAATGTACTTCCACCCTGCTGGTGGCTACCGGGAAAACAGTGCCAGCACCTTTTTTCAATATTTCATATTGCAATCCGCTGGGAGTAGTCGTAACGCCGGGGCGTTTTTTGTTCATCTCCAAATATTTTCGGCCTTCCGCTTTGTTTCTATTGATACCATAAGTGTTGGCATAAGCAGTGGCAGCATCAGGGGTCATCATCGTGGCCTCCCCACTCATAGCGCTGCGCAATGCAGCCATCAGGAGTTCGGGGCGCACATCATCGCCTAATTGTTTTTTCAAATTAGCGGCAAAAGATACTGCGTTGGCATAATTGGCGCTATCCACGGCATTTTTGAGTTCAAAGGCTGGTTTCAAATCGTTTTTTTGAAGTGTTGCCGGGTTTTTTTGGCCTTGTGCAAAAAGCCCCGACGATAACCAACTCATCAGCGCTATAACTAACATTTTTTTCATGCTTGAAATTTAATAATTGCGTGTTTTGTGTTAGGAACGAGTAAATAATAACTTAACCATTTTATGTGCCCATTTTAGCGCCATACTACCCGTCTTTTTGCTTTCAGTGTGCCACTATTAGCCCAAAAAGATGGTTGTCTGACCCAAAAATGATCTACCTGAAATGACCAACTTATTATTTACTCGTTCCTTAGAATTTTTTATTTGAATTTGGGATAACGAATATTCCCTTAATCAATTGTCTGGGCTAATAAAATCAGTCGTTTAGACTCGGAAGGTTGATAAACACTTAAATCATAACCGCCATAGGTGTAAATAATTTTGAGTCCGGCTTGTTGAAACAGGTTTTCAAAATCATCAAGGGTGAACATACGAACTCGTTCCCGAAAAGCAAAGTGGCGGCCGCCCGTTTGGAAGTCCACCGTTTTGTATACGTGACCACCCCTAATCGTTTTTTTTAAGTGAAATTCAATATTTTCTACGCTTTTTGTGTCCATGGGGATCAAGTTTTTGCGTACCCACGCTGCATTAAAATAATCTAATAGGAAAAGTCCGCCGGATTTCAGTCCTTTGCGTACATTTTTTAATGCTAATAAATGATCCCGATCATGGTCGAAATAACCAAAACTCGTGAACATATTGACAATAGCATCGTAATAATGCATCCGGTAAGGCAGGCGCATATCATGCTGGTAAAAGGCTAATTTTTCGTGTTCAAATTGTCGGGCGAAGGCAATGCTGGCAAATGAAATGTCTAATCCCGTCACATCAAAACCCTTGGAGGCTAAATAGGTAGCGTGTCGCCCTTTGCCGCAGGCTAAATCGAGTATACGGGCCCCTTGAGGGAGGTGCATGGCCCCCAAAAAACTATCCACTGATCGGTGGGCTTCGCTTTCATCCCGGTTTTTGTACAACGTATGATAATAAGGGGAGTCAAACCAATCCGCAAACCACTCTTTTTTCATATCAACTTTAATTAAATATACGAATTTGAAAATATTACTTGTTGCTGCTACTGCTGTTGAAATTGCCCCAACCCTGCAATGGTTGGAAAACAATTTTGCACAAAAACCGGAAGGAGCCTTTTATCAGGATACTGTTGAAATACTTCCATTGATAACGGGCATTGGTATCACCCCCACAGCTTATCACCTGGGGCGCATTTTTGCTACCACGCCCCCCGATCTTGCCATCAACGCAGGGATAGCCGGCGCTTTTGACCAAGCGATGGCGCTCGGTTCGGTGGTTCAGGTCGCAACAGAGCGTTTCGGCGATCTCGGCGTAGAGGAAGCCGACGGGCAATTTACGGATTTATTTGAATTGGGGTTAGTACCCGACAACGCAACGCCTTTCACCCGGCAAATACTGCAAAACCCCGGCACGATTTCCTACGCCTTTTTGCCCGCAGTACATGGTTTGACGGTGCAAAAGGTGCATGGTCACGCGCCATCCATCCAATCGGCGCTGCAAAAGTACCCCGAAGTACAGATTGAAAGTATGGAAGGCGCTGCTTTTTTTTATGCCTGCCTGCTGTCGGAGGTTTCCTTTCTCGAAATTAGGAGTATTTCCAACTATGTAGCACCTCGAAATCGTGCTGAGTGGCAACTGCCGCTGGCCATTCAGCACCTGAATGACACCATAATTGATATGTTAAAAGTATTGCAAGATACCCCAAACGAGGCAGAGGGGTAATTGAGTATCCGGTAGGCAGGAATGATCTGTCAACGCACCCACTTTTGGCTCCAGGTCGCCTCTTTAGAAGTGAAGCGGAGGATATACACACCTTCAGGAAGCGAAGCAGCATTGATAGTTCCTTCCGATTGTTGCAGGGCCGAAACCGTTGTGTTCATCACTTTCCCTTCCGTTTTGACCACACTGATCTGAACCGGATACAAGCCAGGCTGATGACACTGCCATTGGATATGTCCATTTTCAGAGGGGTTGGGCCAAATAGTGAACAGCGGATTCCTGAATAAGATATCGTCGGTGCGGCTAATACCGCAGGAATCAGCCTGCTCGTAGGCCCCTAAATCTACGTTTTTGAAGAGGATGCGGGGATTGCCGTCAAAATCTTCTGTCAGCCCTGCATCCAATGCGTACTGATTACGCCCCTTCCCGATGGCTGGGGAGCAGGACTGGAGGTGAAAGTCATTGATGGCTGGATCAACGAATTCAGGGTCAACATCGTAGAGAACGTTGCGCGCCTTAAGGGGAATAAACCAAGGCTTGAAGTCTTTCATATTGATGATACAATTGTTAAATACATATTGTAGCGTCGAATAATCATTGCCTCCGTTGGCAAATATTTCATTCCAGATAGCACTTTTTTCTTCAAAAATACTATTATTAATGTGCATATTATGAAAAATAGTATCGGTATTGTTATATGAATTATAGCAAAGGTTATCGAGTACCGGGCTGTTATTATTGTAAAAAGTACAATTATTGATGTTTGTATTTAGCCTGACACGTTCTGCGGCCCGTACTTCTATGGCCCCTCTTCCGCGGTGCTTAAAAACACAATTATTAATGTTGGTTTCACCATGACAGCCTGCATTAAAATACAAACCAATCGGACGTAGGGTGCCAGTAAAAAGGCAGGTTTCAATATTAATGTCATTTTCTGTGTTAAAAAATCCAAGCGCTAATCCGGGGGTAGTGGAATGAAGACGAAATTCGGTGTTTTTCATCGTAAATTGGTGTTTACTACCGTCGTATTTTCCAAAAGCCAAAGCAGCACCGTTAGCAGCAAAATTGCCTTCCACCAGACATCCATCCAGCAGGGTTTCAACAGTAGTGTTTTTTGGTAAAAGGCCATTATCTTCGTAAGAATAATCTGAGTAAGAAAAGGCACTTATGCTATTGGCATGATTTCGGATGAATTGCGTTTTTAAAATAATAAAGGTCACGTGTATATTATTTTTTCCACGCGCGCCAGTGAAAAAGATACCACCGCCGTCCAACGCACTATCTCGCCCAATATAACAATTTTCTACGCGCAGTATCGTGTTACCTGGCTCCTTAAAGCAGATACCACCACCCTTACCCTGTCTGGCCCTATTGTCTGAAATGCGGGTATTGGGTAACAAAAATGTGTCATGAAGCGGCATAGAACCTAATTTCCAAATGCCTCCTCCGTCTATTTCTGCATAATTTTGCTCGATGACACAATTTTCTATGATTGGGTTTATATCGTATTTCAATAAGTTGATACCTGATAAATCAGTGCTACTGATACAGATTCCTGCGCCATAATTGGCAGTATTTTGAAATATGCGGCAATTAACTAATTTCGGTTTGCTGTTCAGTATATCTTTGTCGCCCAGTAGCATAATGCCCGCACCGCAAGATTCCGGAGTAGTCAATTCAGGGACACTGATGTCCAAGCAATAGCCGCCCATAACAGAAACCCCGTCCAATACCGTCGTGCTGTCCAAGCCTTTGCCATATACCACGTGATAGAGGTTGTCTTTCCGGCTTGGCAGGCCGATTTCTCCGCTGAGGATGGTTTTCTGATTTCTCCAGTCGCGTTGCGCCAAGATTGTTTCATTGCCTTTAAAGCCTCCGTACATTTTTATGCCGTTTTTTAAAATAAAACTACTATTGCGGTCTACGTTGGCTGGTTGTTTGTAGGTGCAAGCGGCTACCCAGACTTGATCGCCATACTGTGCAGCTGATAAAGCCGCATTTAAATCGCGCAAAGCAGTTGCCCAAGTCATACCATCCGGGCCGCCCACTGTTGACATTAACAAAAATGATCTTTTGAGCAGGAAGGAAAAAAGGGGTAACAGATAGAAGGATAGTTAAAAACATATTTTTCATAACATAAATTATAAAATACGGCACGGATAAAAGAGGTACTCTTTTTATCCGTGCCGATGTAGATATTAAAAATTATTGTTTGATTAATTTCCCGGATACCGATCCGGTTCCGGTTTGGATTTGATACCAATACAATCCCGGTGTTAATGCCCCAAAGTTGTCTATGCTCACTTCCTGATAACTGTCCGTCAGTGTTTCCTGTCCATGAGACAACAAATTAAACATTAACAAAAATAGAATGTGCGGACAGTGCGAAAAAGCAGCAATACGCTTTAAGCAAAAATAGGGAAGAACTCTTGGTAAAGAACAAAATTTGCCCCCTCCACGAAAACAGAATATTATTTTTCATAAATAAAAAAATAAGTTGGGAAAAAAAATAACACAGCATTGATGTATGTTACAAGTACAAATGTAAAAGAAGTTATTTGATTTGCGCAAAATATTTTTTAAATTTTAACATTAAGAAATAAGCAAATAATAACTTACCCATTTTATGCGTCCCTTTTAGCGCCATACTACCCATTTTTTTGCTTGAAGCGTGCTATTCTTAACGCAAAAAGATGGGTAGTATGACACTAAAATGATCAACCTAAAACAATCAATTTATTCTTTACTGGTTCCTAAAAAAAATTTTTTTAATTTTTTTTTATTTGGAAAACAAAAAACCCATAACTTGCAGCGCTTTTTTAATCCCTGATGGTGCAATTGTTTTGAATGTTGTTTTATTTTTGACAACGACAACCGATTGTTCCCCCGTAAAAAAACTGAAATCAGTCTCTTCTTTGCCTTCCGTTATCCTCTCATGTAAAGTAAAAAGATTTTAACCAAAACATTTATTACCCACGCGGATGAGCAATTTAGTTACCATCGTTTATCGAAAACTATTTTTAAGTGTATTTTGCTGTATCAATTTAGTCTCCCTCCACAGTCAGGTGATGGAAGTGAGCGATGCGGCGACACCACCTTACACCCCCGAAAGTATCATTTCTGATATTTTTCTTGGTGAAGGCGTAGATGTAAAAAGTGTCACCTTCAGCGGCGACCCGGGGGCCATTGGCGTGTTTTTGAATGGTCAAAATGCCGTTGGAATCACCAGGGGCATTGTATTGACTACCGGAAGAGTAGCAAGCGATGCCGCCAATTCTGTGATAGGATGTGATAGGCTTGGAGCTGATTTTGCGAGTACCTCCAATGGCAGCACAGCCAATTTTCCGCTGTTGGCCGGGTTAACTACCGGGCCACTCAGGGACATTGCTTACATTACAATAAGATTTTGCCCAACCTCCGATACGCTTCGATTCTCGTACTGTTTTGCCTCCGAAGAATACCCTGAATACGGGTGTAGTCAATATAATGATGTTTTTGGGTTTTTTATTTCGGGTCCCGGCTATGCCACCCCAAAAAACATTGCATTGATACCCGGCACGAATCTTCCGGTGGCCATTAATAACCTGCACCCCGCAAATAATTCCATCGCTGGTTGTACGCCTTTTAATGAGGCATTTTACAATAACAATACCGGCACTATGTTGCAACCCACTTATGACGGGCTGACCGATGTATTCGTGGCTACCGCTATTGTGCAGCCTTGTAAAGAATACGTTATGCAAATAGCCATTGCGGATGTCAATGATGCCCGTTGGGATTCCGGCGTGTTTTTGGCCGCTAAAAGTTTTGGCACCTCCTCGTTGAAGGCAGAAATTGTAACGCCACCCGCTTCTGCTACGATGGCAGAAGGTTGTGATTCTTTGACACTCCGGATTACTTTGCCGGAACCAACGCTGGCTGACCGTACTATTAGCCTGAACATCAGGGGTACTGCCGTGAATGGCACCGATTATTGTGCAATAGTTGACGGGGTGAAAGGCCCGATGCCAACCTCCGTGAGATTTAAACCCGGACAAGACACCTTAGATATTCCGTTATTTGCGAAATTAGATAATTCAACAGAAATAACGGAAACTATCCTGATTGATTACCAACGCAACCCCTGCCGACGCGATACAGTACGAGCTTTTATTGTGGATAATATCATGAAAGCACCAAAACTACGACCGGATACCTTATTGTGTTCCGGTGCCTTTCAACCTTTGACTTTGAATGGAACCGTGCCAGTATTGGTCCCGCCCCCGCCGTTGTTTACCAATACAGCGGATGTCAATATGCCTTTTCCTTTTTTCACCTATTCGTCTTCTATTAATGTTACGGGTATTGTGCCGACCAAATTAGGGCCAGACATGATCGCATCTGTGTGCCTGAATATAGACCATGCGTGGGACGATGATTTGGACATATTTTTAGTAGCACCCAACGGACAACAAATTGCACTTTCTACTGATAATGGCGGCCAGGGTGATAATTACAGAAATACCTGTTTTACCGTTGCGGCCAATACCGCTATTACGGCCGGCACAGCGCCTTTCACCGGGAATTATCGGCCGGAAACGCCCCTTAGCGACCTGTATGGCGGCCCGGTAAACGGCACTTGGAGGCTTCGTATTTACGACGATGCTTTGGGGCAAAGTGGTATTTTACGCGATTGGACCATCAATTTTGAGCCAAAATACCAGATTACTTATCAGTGGCAACCTCCCGCGGGTCTCAGCTGTACCAACTGCCCTCTTGCTATCGCAAACCCAACGCAAACCACTACTTACATTGTAAAAGTAGAAGACACTTATGGATGCGAAGCGAAAGACACCATCAATATTGCGGTGAAGCAATCGCTTGAAGCCCCAAAAATTAATTGTGACAACCCCGATTTGACCAGTGTTACTTTCCATTGGACCAATGTGCCACAATCAACCGGATATGAAATCAATACCGGCACTGGCTGGCGGCCTGCTCCCTTGGACAGTACGCTGACAATCGGTAATCTCGCACCCAGTACCCCCATTACCCTTCAGGTGCGTGGCATTGGCGGACCGGCACAATGCCCGCCGCTTATTACGGCTAAAACCTGTGCCAATTGCGCAGATATCGGCGCTTCCGCAGTACCTAAAGCGGTGTCTTGTGCCGGTGGAGCAGATGGTTCATTTGCTATTACGCCCGATGGCAAATTGCCGCCTTATCAGTACAAATTTGGTACTCAAACCAATGCAACTGGCGTATTTACGGGTATAAAATCCGGGAATTTCGCCTACACCGTTGTAGATGGCGTGGGCTGTCAAAAAATATTTAATATCAGTATTCTTTCGCCAGATACTTTAACGACTACCCTCACGACAAAAGACATTTCCTGTTTCGGCGGCAGCAACGGCACACTCACAGCCATCCCCGTTGGTGGAACCGGCAACAAATCCTATACCTGGAGTTTTTCTAATCAGACCAGTGTAATCGCGTCAAATTTAACAATAGGAACTTACACTGTTACCGTCAGAGATGCTAACGGGTGTACAGCTGCTGCTACTGCTGCCATCAAGCAACCAGATGACATCCAACTAAATGCCCAAGGAGTGGATGCTAAATGTTTTGACCAGCCTACTGGAGCGGTCAATTTGGTTGCTACCGGCGGAACGGTTCCTTACCGCTTCCTTTGGAACAACTCATCCACTATGAGTAACATCAATGGTGTGAAAGCAGGTACTTATACCGTTACCCTAACCGATGTGGGTGGGTGTACTAAAACAAAATCAACGACTATTGGCCAGCCAGCAGCCTTGATAACTCCGGTTACGGCCAACTCACTCTCCTGCTTTAACAGTACCAATGGCACCGCATCCGTAGCGCCTTCGGGTGGTACTCCGCCCTATAAATTTGTCTGGAATAACGGAAACACCAGCGCTTCCATCAATAATTTGACGGCTACCAATTACTTAGTTACCGTAACGGACGCAAATGGTTGTACGGAGGTTGGTCTTGGCACGGTCTCCGCCCCCCCGGCCATAACGGCTAATACTACTTTTACTCAAGTATCCTGTTTCAATGGCAACAACGGTACCGCTGTGGTAACTGCCGCAGGTGGTGCGGGTTCATTTACTTATAAATGGAGTGACCCCGCTCAGCAAACTACTCTTCAGGCCAATACCCTGAAGGCGGGTACTTATTCCGTCACCGTGACGGACATAAATAGTTGTACGCAAGTTTCAGAAATCAGCGTCACGCAGCCCTCGGCCATCAACACGTTGCTGGTATCAAAAGATGCCACTTGTTTTGGTGACAACAATGGCAGCATTGATGTTTCCACGAAAGGCGGTGTACCGTCTTACACGTTTAATTGGAGCAATGGTGTCAGCACCCAAAATTTGGCCAATGTGGCTCCGGGTATTTATAGTGTGACCATAAAAGATGCCAATGGCTGCACCAATGTGTATCAACAAACCATCGCTTCACCGCCTGCTTTAGTCACCGATATCAAAGCAGATAGTGTTCGTTGTTTTGGGAATCCGGAAGGCGCGATTAATTTATCTGTAACGGGCGGCACGCCCGGAAACACTACGCCCTACACCATCGCATGGAGTGGCGCGGGTAATTTCAGCAGCACGGCGCTAGTTGTACAAAATTTGTTTGCCGGCGATTATGCCGTGACGATTACCGATCAGAAAGGTTGTCGCAAAATATTGATGGTTCCAATTTACGAACCCACAGAACTGAAATTGGAGTTGCCCACTATTGCGGATACCATTTGTTTTAGAGGAACCAACGGCATGGCCCGTGCGTTGCCTGCTGGCGGCACCGCACCTTACCGATATAGTTGGAGCAATAGCGCAACAGGTGCGACTATTACCAATTTAAAGGCAGGCGAATTTGAGGTAACCGTACGCGATGCGAAAAACTGCACCCTTTCCGGCAAAACTCAAATTCAGCAAAAAGCAGAAGTATTTGCTTTAGCAACTTTTAAAAACCCCAGCTGCCGAAACGGCAAAAATGGTGTGGCCACCGCTTCTTCCATATTTTACGGGCCGGATCCCGCAAATCCCGCAAATTTCCGATACTTGTGGAGCACAATACCGCCGCAAACCACGCAGACGGCAACCGGATTATCGGCTAATGGGGCTTTCACCGTAACGGTAACAGATGCAGACGGTTGCAGTACCACACGCGACGTAAAACTCGGCAACCCGGATACTTTAATTGTTTTGATACCTGAACTGACCGACGCTAAGTGTTTCGGAGAAGCCAATGGCAGTGCAAGAGCTGTAGGTGCCGGAGGTACTGCTCCTTACACGTATTTCTGGGGCGTAACGTCTCCTGCTCAACGCGATTCCCTGATTACAGGTTTGCCCGCCGGAAAATACAATGTTACCGTCACTGATACCAAAAATTGCCCGGCGGTCACGGTAGTAACGATAAAACAACCAGAACGTTTAGACACCCGATTTGCCGTAACCGGCGTAAAATGTTTTGGCGGCTCAGATGGTACCGTCACCGCGCAACCCGTCGGCGGCAAATCACCCTTCACTTATCGCTGGCAGGATGGTCAAACGAGCAAACAAATTATACAACAAAAGGCTGGTCGCGTTGCCATCACCATTACCGATGCCAACAACTGTGCGTTAAGCACGGTTACCGAGGTGAACCAACCAAATTCCCCAGTAGATGGCACGGTCGAATCTAAAGATGCGGTTTGCTTTGGCGCCGCAAATGGCAACATTACGCTAAAAGGAACGGGCGGCACCCCGCCTTATTATTACAGCCTGAACAAAGGAAAACCTAATGGTTCACCCCTCCAAATTGGCCTGAAAGCCGGAAACTATATTCCTGAAATAGTAGATGCCAATGGCTGTATTTCCGTACTACGCAATATCATTATTGGGCAACGCCCACCGGTAAAGGTAGATTTAGGCCCTGATATAGTGATTAATCTGGGACAAGACACTACCCTGCTGGCAGTGGCAAGCGAAGCAGTTTTGCCCGTTACGTTTGACTGGGAACAGCAGGATGCCGGCTGGCTAAGTTGCTTGGATTGTGAAAATCCGGATGTATCCAAACTATATTTTACCCGCGATTTTAAAGTATTAGCCACCGATTCTTTAGGTTGTACCGCCGAAGATTTAATCCGGATTGATGTCCGCAAAGTTCGAAGTATTTATGTACCGGAAGGTTTCACGCCCAATGACGATCAAAACAATGATATCTTAATGGTGCATGGGCAAAAAGATGCTAAAATTCTGCGTTTTAGCGTGTATGACCGTTGGGGTGAACTGCTCTATACAGCCGAAAATTTTGAGCCTAATGATCGAACTATTGGTTGGGATGGTTCTTTCAGGGGGCAGCCAAATGATCCCGGAGTATATGTTTGGGTATTGGAAGTGGAATTTTTGGACGGAATAAAAGAAAAAATGAAGGGACATTCGGTGTTGATTCGGTAGGAGAAGCTCCTTTAGGAACGGTGTCAAAATAAAGCAACAATCTTATCTGATTCCTTTTTACCCAAATTGCCCGTCTTTTGCTTAAATAGCCCCACTATTAGCGCAAAAAGATAGTTATTTGAGCAAAAACTGATCTACCTAAGTTTAGTGCTTTATGCTGACACCGTTCCTTATGAGGGCCAACTTAATAAGAGCACCCAACTGCTGAGCGGGTCGCAGGGTGTATCTCATGAGAAAAATAAAAATAAAAAAGGCTTTTGAACGATCTTTTCGTTCAAAAGCCCGGAGGAACAAGAAAATAATCAACTTATTATTTACTCGTTCCTGAGGTTGAAATACACAAGATACCCCATCTACTTTGTGCTTAAATCCTGCCGAAAACGATCTCATACAAGACACCGCCCACAATAATATCAGCGTCCATGCGGTCGTCTTCTAAGGTGTCAATTTCGTAACGGCTTTTTTGGCCATTAGCATCGTAGGTCAGCAAAATATCATTGTCGTCAGCAGGGTCTTTTTCCCAGGTACCCGTAAATTTTTGGGTAGTGCTACCGATCAATAACGTGTTGCCGGATATCTCTAAGGTAAATTTCTTTTCAGAAGTCAATTTCAGGACGACTGAACTGGAAGTAGAAGCATCTACTCCGGAAATTTTCACCTTTTCGGAGTGCCAATGACCGATGAGTTGCTCTTCAAATGTTTTTTCTTTGGTGCAGGAAGAGAGGCTGAGTGCGATACAAACGAAGGCTGTAAGAAAGCCGAGCATAGCGTTTTTCATGAATAAAACGTGATATTAAAGTGAAATAATACGGGTTTTGGTTGTGCTTTGAGTGATGGTTGTTTTATGCGCTCAAAGTGAACAACTATTAAATGAACGTTTAAGGATTGTTATTGCTTTTTTTATTGCCGCAACGCGTTAAGATTATTTTAAAGTTATACCTTTGCTCTTAAATTGTGTTAATTTTGTTTGTAGGCGTACACTTTTTGTTTAAGAATTGAGAAAAGGGGCTTGTTTTTTTGAAAATTTGGAAAAATGAATAAGGGACTTATATTTGTGTTTTCGCCCACTCAACTATTGTCTTTTATGAGCAAATGCCTGTATAAAAGTACGATATATTTTTAATTACGCACTCAAAAAAACTTTCATAAGGGAATCACTCACGGAAATTGGAAACAATATTTACTTTTACCCCAAATTTCCCTATCTTTGCAATACAATTCACCAAAATATTTTATACTTATGATTCCCTTCTTCGTTCGAGTAGCCGTTTTTTTGGCAATAATGGGGATCAAACCGCTTGTATTGGAGGCGCAAACTTGTCCCATAAATGGCCTTGTCTGTATTCAATCAGATTTGGGCAATATAACACCGGCGGATATTCCAGCTTATTCACTGGCTAAAATCAAAGCGGATTTTTATTTTGTTCGCTCGGCAGGCTATAATTTTCACTGCTATCCTAATGGACTTGCGGAACATTATGCCCCTAACCGGGTCAGTCAGATACTGACCTCGGCAAATGCCTGTTTTTCCGATCCAGCGCAAAATGCATTTGGCACCTCGCCCGATTTGCCGGACTCTCGTGTTCGCTACATCCCCGCAGGCGACCCTTCGCAACCTTGTTCCTATATTTATCTTGTAGATAATATACCCATTATTGGCAATCTTCCAACAGATATTTTTCATATTATTGTATTTGACAACGATAGTATAAACAATCACACCATGACCGTGACCAATTGCGCTTTTGACTCCTGTAATACGGCCATACACGCGCAATATAGGATGCCCAATTTGGCAAATGGCAGTACCCATATTAAAGGCTGCGTATTTAGCAATAACGCAATAGATATCGCGCTCAACGCCTCCCCTAATAATATCTATCCGGTTGCCATTACCGATCAGAACGTATTTGTTGGTACCCTAAGCAATCAAACGGCATCCGTCGGAATCAGAATTAACGGCGAATCATTTTATCAGATTAGACAGCTTGATAGTTTTACCAACAGACGCGCTCCAATCATCGTTAATTCAACAGGCCCTCGAGGTAATGTCATTTCCTGCAATACTTTTGGCGAATATGGGCTGAGTGCGATTGGCATTAATTATGATAATTCAGGATTGAGTATCCTTGGAAACAGATTTTTCAAACCAGCGCCCAATGCTATTACTTTAGCAGGAAGTACCAGTGCCAAAGGAAGTATCAGGTTGGCGCATGGCTCCGGCAGCCAATCAGCGGGCAATTGCTTCGAGCAGCGCGCCTCGGCCATCAAAGCCACGATAGGGCAAACCAATGAATTTCAATATTACGTGTGGAATAATGAAATGAACCCGCTGTGCTATCGCCCACAGAATCATCTGTCAGATGGCGGGAATAATAATTATAGGATTGGTTTATCTACTACCCAAGACCCTTGTATGCCAGGGGGAGAAATCCAGACTTTTTCTAAAATTGATTTGGCAATTGCTCGAACTAATACTGCTACATTGCAAACGGTGAAAAATACCGACCCACAAAACACGGAAAAACAGGTGGCTCATGCACAGGCAGTTGCGTTTCAGGATAAGGTGTTAACTTATTTATTGCAGTCAGCGGAGCAAATATCCGACTGGAATGTGATAGACCAACTCTTATTGGAAGAAGACTCTCCGACTGCTTTGCGGGCCGCTAATCTGTCAGTCGCTTCGTCCTGCTGCGTTGATTTTTCATAGTTTTATTTTTCAACATAAAATTTTGATCATGCGAAAACATATTTGTTGGGTATTATGCTTTTTGCCCTATTTATTGGAGGCACAACCCTATTGGGCAAAGCATTTCGACTTGCGCAATGGCAATGATTTTGGATTTAATGTTATTACATCTGAGAAAGAATACTTTGTGCTAATTGCCGCATTATGCGATTCTACAGAAGAAATTTTTTGCAATGGCATTCTAAAACTTGACAAAGATGGTAATGAAATTTGGAGGGTGATCGTCAACGATACTTTTTCATTCAATCATACAGAATCAATTCAAGTTTTAAAAGATACATTGCTATTTCATGTAGAATATCAGTATCACATTGACAAATATAGTGTTCTCAAATTTGACACCAAGGATGGCAGGTACCTTGGTAGATTTGATTATACCTATTCTCCCGCAAAACCTGATAGTGATTTATCTCGGGATATTGCTGTCGGGCCGGATAAGACATTTACCAACATTATTTTTATAGATCCTAATAAAAATCAATATCAGGGTCGCCTGACTGCGTATAACCGCAATTGGAAGGAGGAATGGGCCAAAGTATTTCCTGACCCGGAATGGAAGCATTTTAACGGGTTGGATATGGAGGCTACGTCCGACAGTGGTGCTGTACTGGCTTACACAACGAAATCTTCTAGTGGGAATTGGTATGCATTTATTGAGAAATTTGATAAAAATGGAAATCGAACCTGGAGAACCATACATCCCGAAAAATCTAAAAGCGGTATCCTTATTGACATTGAAGTACTGCCAGACCAAAGCTATGTCTGCAATTGGCAATTACATACATTTTCAGCGCTTGACCTCTACGCTCAGCCCAATCAAATATTTAAATTGAGTTCTGCGGGTGAACTCGAATGGGCCAAAGCAGATTTTTTAAATCCCAGGGAGATTAAGCACATTTTTACTACTCATAAAGGGGATATTATCGCCTGTGGCATAGATTACTGGGGTGTATTTCCCGATAGACGCCCCGCTGATATTACGGTCTATATCCTGTGTACCACCTCTGGGGGAGATTTCAAATGGGAACGTCGTATTGACGATTATCGAAAAGGCGCAGAATGGACGGAATTTAACGCGGGCGTGGAACTACCAAATGGCGACCTGCTTTTTGCCGGAACCCGTAGCGACACCCTTTATGCCCTAAGTGCCCCTTATGTTTTCGATGCGTGGGTAGTAAAAACCGACAGCATGGGCTGCCTGACACCCGGCTGCGGCTTCGAGCAGGGCATCACACCCGTGCGGGAACCGCGCCCGCCAGTGGCTTTCAAGGCGTTTATGGTATTTCCCGTACCTACCGACGGGGTTTGTACGCTGATCTCCGTCTTTGGGCAGCCCCTGCCCAAAGGTCGCTATGAAGCCCTTTTGTACTACCCCTCCGGCAGGCTGTTGGAGCGCCGCCCCTTCGATCCCCAACTGCCCACAGACTTTGACCTAAAGGCCGGGTCGTCGGGCAGTTACCTGATTTCGGTGTTGCGGGAGGGAGAAGTGGTACAGGTGCTGAAGGCCGTGAAAGCGTGAGGCGTGATGCGGCGCAGGCTTGTCTTTGTTGATGCAACGCTGAATAAATTCATTTTATCTTTAGCTATTTACCATATTATATGCGCAAAATTATTTCTACACAGTTTCTGTTACTCTTGGGTTGTATTCCATTTCTATCCGCTCAGAAAGGCTTGCGAATTGACGTAGGCCTGAATGCTGGTGCATCTTATCTGCTGCACAACACCAATTTTAGGAGTACCCCCATCAATGATTTGTATGAATTTGTGAAAATTCCATTCGATAAACGCGGCATTCCTTACATGTGGGAAGACTTTGAAAAAGATTACAAATTAAAACAATACGTCATCCAGCCGCGATATGGCTTGAGTGCACACGTGTTATACAAAAATTGGCCGCTTTTTTTGAATGTGGAAGCATTGAGTTCCACTTCCAGCTATCAAAAACTTTGTTATGGAGCCAGCGCTGGTTTTCGTTATGCTTTGCAGGATGCCGACAGCGTTTTCACTTTTGCATTTTTGGGTGGCTATAAATTCGTCATGGATCAAGGCTGGGGAGATGAAACATTGGTGAACAGTTTCGGAGAAGGCGACGAAGAAATAAAAAGTTTTTTCCGCAGTGAGCCTATTTCCCTCGGCCGCAACAGGGGCAGTTTAGCCACTTTACGTTTTGATGCACAAAGAGCGCTCAATGAATCAAAAACGGTACATATCGGATTCCAACTCTACGCTGAAGCCGACCTGACGGGTCGCACCCAGCGATTGGCAGGAGGCCGAATGAATAATTTTGGTGGTCATATTTTCGCTCGTTTTATGATATTAGGCAAGGTGACCCGCTGGCGACCTCCTCCGATGATGGCTCCCGTAGTGCCGGTAACCCGGCAACCTGCCACTACTAAACAATAAATCACACCATTTCTTTCATACTATGAGAATATTCTTTACCGTTACTTTTTTCCTTTTTTTTCTCGGTTTATCTGCCCAAAATGCTACACTGACGGGCATGGTGAGCGATATTGCCAGCAAAGAGCTGTTACCCGGCGTTACGATTCGCACTTCGGGGGGGGCTACGGCAACCAACGTGGAAGGCCGCTACAAACTTAGCCTTCCGGCAAGCAGTTATGAAGTCACTTTTTCTTTTATCGGGTACGAATCAAAAACCCAAAATGTTCGCCTGAACGCCGGACAAACACTAAATTTGGATATTCAACTCGGCGATTCGGATAATTTGCTGCAAACTGCTACGGTGACCGCCGGGAAATTTGAAAAACCATTGGGCGAGGTAACCGTTTCTATTGATGTGCTGAAGCCGCGTCTGCTGGAAAACACGAACGCTAATTCTGTAGATGACGTATTAACAAAAGTGCCCGGCGTGGCCATTGTGGATGGTCAGGCCAGCATCCGGGGAGGGGCTGGATTTTCCTACGGGGCCGGCACTCGGGTATTGATTCTGGTGGATGATATTCCTGCGCTTCAGGTAGATGCGGGATTCCCTAACTGGGATGATTTTCCCGTGGAAAATATCAGTCAAATTGAAGTATTAAAAGGAGCAGCCTCTGCTTTATATGGCTCCTCCGCTATGAATGGCATCATCAATATCCGCACGGGTTTTGCCAAAGACAAACCGGAAACGGATGTGGCTGTGTTTGGCCGCGTGTGGGGCGACCCGGAAGACCCGGCTATGAAATGGTGGGGCAAAGACGATTCTTATACCCGTTTTGTCAAGCCGTTTCGGGGCGATGCAACCCCGGAGCGGGACAGTTTCAAGGTAAATATGCCGACTGAAAAAGGTTTTAGCATTGTTCACCGTCGAAAAATGGGTAAATTGGATATGGTACTAAGTGCTTACGGACTGCACCGAAACAACTACAACCGAGATAGCTATACGCGTTACGGACGCTTTACGCCCAATTTCAGGTACCGCATCAATGATCGGTTTAGCATCGGTCTGAATGCTAATTTTAACGTGGGTTATAGCGGCAACTTTTTTGTTTGGGGCAATGACACAAACAAAGCATTTCAGGCGGGACTCAACTCAGCCTCTCAATCGTTGGGCCGCCTGCGATTTAATATTGACCCTACCGCGCAATACTTTGATCGGGCAGGCAATCGCCACAAAATTTTGAGTCGTTATTATTATGTATCCAACAACAACAGCGGCAATCAAAGCAATGACAGCCGCATGTATTATGGTGAATACCAGTTTCAGCGCCGTTTAGATCAAATTGGTTTGGTCACAACAGCAGGTCTTGTAGGCATTTATACCACCGTTGATGCCCCACTCTACAATGCTGATGCCTATACCAATCGCAATCTGGCAGGCTATTTTCAGTTAGATTATAAAATTGGCAACCTAAACCTTTCCGGTGGGGTGCGCTATGAGAGCAACCAACTCAAAAGCCCCGAATTCATTCGAATAGATGAAACTACCATAGACACTATTCTGAATGGCCTCACGCAGGAGGCAAAACCAGTGTTCCGCATTGGTGCGAATTACCAGCTGGCCCAGGCTACTTACCTGCGCGCTTCCTGGGGACAGGGCTACCGCTACCCTACCATTGCCGAAAAATTTATCAATACCGATTTTAGCGCGGGTAACTCCGTCAGACCCAACCCAAAATTGGTGTCGGAAACGGGTTGGACCGCCGAAATCGGTTTGAAACAAGGGTTTCGCATCGGCGGGACCTGGAAAGGGTTTGTTGATATCACCGGATTTTGGTCGGAGTATCAAAATATGATGGAATTTGCCCTGGATAAACTGGGGTTGATCTTTGTTCCGGGCAATCCGCCGAGATTGGATCCGCAGGCCAGTTTTAAATCGCGCAATTCGGGCGACACAAAAGTAACCGGCGCCGAAATATCGTTATTGGGGCAGGGGGAATTGGGCAAAGGGACGCTATTCGTGCTGGCCGGATACACTTTTATGCAACCTGTATTCAAAGATTCACTGCGCTATGGTTCTTCCATCGAAAAAAACGTGTTAAAATACCGATTCCGCCATTTGGGAAAAGCCGATGTGGAATACAATATCAAAAAAATTTCCGTTGGTGCCTCGCTCAACTATTTCAGTTATATGCAGGCCATTGACGCTATTTTTGAACTTGAATTGGTAGAACCCTTCAAAGGGGTGAAAAATTTCCGCGCCACGCACAATGACGGATCTTATATAGTGGACCTCCGCGCCTCATACAAATTATATAAATCATTGAAAATGAGTATTTTGTGTAACAATTTACTGAATACTACCTATTCCATGCGCCCCGCATTGCTGGAGGGGCCGCGCAGTTATTCCGTTCGATTGGATTATAAGATTTAAGATGAGTAAGTAGTTATGAGTTATTAATTATGAATTATGATTTACACAACTATTTGATTGTGTGAGTTTTGCATAAATTTATAACCGCGTTTATTTCAACACACCCGCTTAATTAATGGAGAATGGATAAATGAGTAAGGTATTATTTACCCGTTCTTTATCCATTCTCCATTTTTCCTTCTCCATTAATTGCCTACTGGTCGCATTACAAACCCATAACTGTATTTTTTATCGAAGAGGCGGTACTCGCTGTGCGGCTGTGCCCCCCAGGAGTTGTCGCCCCCTACCCCGCGCTGCCGGTAATCAATGTGCAGCGTAACGAAAGGTCGTGGATGTATATCCGTCGTATGGCGATTGCGTTTGACCGAACCTTCATCAAAATCTTCCGCGATCTGCGGCATAGCGCTGATGCAAAGCGGTTGCAGGCCCTCCACCTGAAGCCCGTAACCGTTGGCATTGGTGAGGGTTACGCTGCGCACCTCCGTTTTATACCCGCTTTCCTGCGGACGGATATAGGTGCGCGTCCAGCCGTTGTCAGAATGATCGGTATAGCGGCCAATTAAGGAAGCGTTTTTGCGGTCGTCGTAATTTTCCCAGGGACCACGGCCGTACCATTCTACCTGATTGAAGGTGGCTGGCAGCGCAAACCTCATGCCCATACGGGGGAGCTCGGGCGCTTCGCTGTCTGCCGGCAATTGTAGCGCAGCATTAATCCTGACGGCTCCATCGTTTTGAATCAGATAATCCAACGTATAATCTCCGCGCACATCAGGAATCCGGAATTTAACCCGAACGGGCAACCCTTCTTTGGTGCGCGCCGAAGCAACACAACTTACCAACCGCATATTGCTGTGCGCGCCCGACCATACGCGGGCATAATTTTGAAAATTAGTGCCAAAATCATTATCGTTAGGTGCCCGCCAAAAATAGGCTTCCGGGAAAAAGGCGTGTTCTCCGCCCTGCCAATAAGATCGCTGAATGAGGTTTTTACCCGATTGGCCGTATTGGGTCAGTTTTCCCATTTTAAGGTCAAATTCACCACTAATATTACCCGAAATGAATTTGATAAGATCCGCGTTTTGTTCAATTTTCAACGCGCTTTCTTCGCCTGATGCGCCAATGGTTATAAATTTACTGAAATAATCGCCGGAATACAAAAATTGCTCCCGCGCCAACTCATGGCCCGCAGGAATGGCAAGGGTAGCGGCGCGTTGGTGTGCATACAGGTTGATCATTATTTCCGTGCCGGGGGCCAATTTGAAGGCCGGCAACCGGAGTTGTACCGTCTGGGTGGCACCGGGCGCACAATCTACCGTAAAGGTACCTTCCTGCGTGACTTCACCGTTATTCACCAATTCATACCGGAAATCGTAGTCGCGCAAATTGGTAAAATTAAACTCATTCTTCACGCGAAATTTGCCCATCGCAATGTCATCTACGGAAAAAAGGATGTTTTGATAGGTTTTTTTGACTTCGTACAGACCGGGATGCGGTGTCCGGTCGGCATCCACCAAACCGTTGCAAACAAAATTATAATCAGTGTATTTGTCCTGACCGCCCAGATCGCCGCCATAAGCAAAATAGGAACGACCATCGGCGGTTTTGGTGCGGAGACCCTGATCTACCCAGTCCCAGATACAACCACCCTGCATATTGGAAGACCCGCGTATGATTTGCCAGTATTCTTCAAAATTGCCGCTGGAATTGCCCATGGCATGGCCGTATTCACACATGATGTAGGGGCGGGTTTTGGTTTTGTCGGCGGCGTATTTTTTCATATCCGGCACCCACGGATACATGGGGCAGACAATATCAGTGTTGCGGGCTTCACCAGCCTGTTCGGACATGACCGGGCGCGAATTGTCGCGTTGTTTGAGCCAATCGTATGTTTCAAAAAAAACCGGCCCGTTGCCACATTCGTTGCCCAACGACCACACTATTACACAGGCGTAATTTTTATCGCGTTCAAACATCCGGCGGGTGCGGTCGTGGTGTGCGGCTTTCCACATCGGGTCATAAGCCGGGTGTCGGCGGAGAAAGGGTTGCACCAATTTTTGATCCATGGCTACCGAGTGACCGGTACCGCCCAAAACAGGATCAATAAAAAACTGAAATTCTGCGCCCATTCCGTGGCTTTCTAAGTTCACTTCGTCTATCACGTACAAACCGTATTCATCGCAAAGCGACAACCAAAGCGGGTCGTTAGGATAGTGCGAGGAGCGGCAGGTATTGATGTTAAATTGTTTCATGAGTGAAATATCGCGCACCATCAGATCGCGCGTGGGGACTTTTCCGAGATCGGGGTCGTGTTCATGGCGATTTACGCCCTTCACCAAGATACGCTGTCCGTTGACCAATAATGCGCCATTTTTCATTTCTACCCGACGGAAACCAATGGGGGTGCCGGCGGTTTCCAACACTGCGCCTTTATCATTTTTCAGGGTAAAAATAGCGGTATAAAGATTGGGGGATTCTGCGCTCCAAAGTAACGGCGTTTTCACCATGCCCTCAAAGGTGAGGGTATTGGTTGGGGCGGGGCGGCTAAAATCCACCTTTTTTTCCTGGGTAAAAATCTTGACGCGGTTTTTGTCAAATACGGCTAATTCCACGCTGTATTTGGTTAGATACCCTGTTTGTGCCATAGTAACCGATGCGTTGAGTGTCCCGTTGGTGTATCGGTCGTCCAATCCTGCTTTTACCCAAAAATCGCGCACCCCGGCGGTGGCACGGGCAAAGAGGAACACATTGCGTTCTATACCAGACAGTCGCCACATATCCTGATCTTCGAGGTAGGAGCCGTCGTGCCAGCGAAAAACCTGTACGGCCAGCTGATTTTCTCCTTTGCGGAGGTAAGGAGTGATATTGAACTCCGCAGCGGATTTAGCCACTTTGGAAAAACCAACTGCTTTGCCATTGACCCATATATAGGCAGCACCGGAAATGGAGCCAAAATGCAGGATTACTTCCCGGTCTTTCCAGTTGGATGGCACGGAGAATTTGGTGCGATAACTCCCCACGGGCGCATAGGAGTGGTCAATAAACGGTGGATTGGGTGGATGAATAAACAAAAAATTGGTGTAATGCGGTATGCCAAAGCCTTGCAATTCCCAATTGCCCGGTACGGCAATTTCTTTCCAGTTGAAATCATTGTAGTCATCGCGCATGAGCGCAGTTGGGCGTTCTTCCGGAGTGGCGACATAATGAAACCGCCACGTACCATTCAGGTTTTTATACCAAGGGCTTCTGGTGATATCCCCGAAGAACACGTCCTCCGCATTTGGATAGGTGATAAAATGCGGGTGTGGGGCTTCTTTTCCTATTTCTACTACGGTAGGGTCTTCCCATTCTTTAAACGTAAAATTTACCTGAGCGGAAAGCGCAGTAGGCACGAGCAGGAGAAAGCACAAAAAAATGCGAAAAAGGTGTGAATACTTTTGCAAAATAAAAAAGATGGATTGTATAAAATACGTAACTATACATAAGCACTATTTTCAATCACGTACTTTAAATAATAGATAATGAATAATGGAGCATATAAATCTTACGAGGGGTGTTAGTCGGGTGCCGGAAAGTAATGGCATAAGCAGGCAAAGGATGCACTCGGAACTCCTGGTGGCCTACCGTCTGACGCAGATTATTCAAAGCAACGGTCGGACTGCCCATGGAATCACGCAGTGGTAGCGGAAGAGATGCCTTTTTCTGTGGGTCGCCGTGAACGGAGTCAATATCTGACCAACTGAAATACAGTCCGCTGACCGTCCAAAACAGGAATTGAATTCCAACGGTAATACCCAAAAATCGGTGTAATTGGCGAAGGCGGTAGGAGCTGTGAGCCATATTTTGTTGATTTGTTGATTGTACCTATCCAGCCAGTCTGACTTCACTTTCAGAAATCAGAACAAATGACTGTTTTTTATTTAAATAATCCAATTTTAAGAATAAAATTCTTAAATTTTATTAAGTTAAATATATAAACAATTGATAAAACATTTAAAAATTTCCAAAAAATAACCAACCGGATAGTTACAATCAACAAATCAATAAATTACATCAATGTTCCGCGTGCTCTCCGACAGGTTGCGCATTGGCTTGTCCTTCGGCCACTTTCATCACAAAATCAGCGGTGTGCACCTTTCCATTAGTCTGGAATTGCAACCAGCCGCGATAGGTACCAGGCTGAGTGAATGTGGTGTGAATGTCCAACCGGCCACCTTCTGCCGAAGGATGCGTGTGGACGAAGGCTTTCGAAGCCACTTCGACCAAGATGAGGTGCGCTTTTTCGCCTAAGTAATTTTCAAAGGTGGCAGGGTCAACAGATTTGCCGCCCTGTTTAATGTTTATCGGGATGTGTTGTTGGCTACCCGTACTAAAGCCGGCACCTTCATGCCCGGATTCTAACGTGAGGGTGTAGCCATCTACCGTGCTACTCATTTTTGACTGGTTGTAAGCGATGGTTTTTGCTGGCGAGCCACCCACATTAAGTTCTGCCTTATTCACCTGATTTAAGCCATTAACGGGTTTGTAATCGGTAAAAGCCCAATATTTGCCGCCTGCATCGAAGCGGGTTTCATTATGCCCCCTGCCATTGGTAAAATTCTCGCCCTTGCCCAATAACTTGATATCGTAAGCCCCTGAAGCCGAAAACTCCGGATGGATGTGGTCAAACCAGGAAAGATCGTCGTTAACGAGTATGAGGTGCATTTTTTTCTCGTGTACGAGATCAAGCGGCACGGGAGTACTTTCATTGCCCTTGATTTTGGGTGTGAACGACAGTATAGCCGACTTACCTGCTTCCAACAGGGCTGGGTTGGCCGTGAAGGCCGTGAAATACTCCGCTTTGTTGGCTTCCACTTCGGCCTTTATTGGCTCCAAATCCATGTGGCACACGGGGCAAGAGCCGGGTTGGTCGTAGGTCTTGCCCTTTTCACAGTTCATGGGGCAGATGTATTTGGTACCGGGGGCTGCGGCTTCGGTGGCTTTGACGGTCTGTTTGGAGTGGTCGCTTTTGCAGGCACTAAATGCCAAGAGCAACAGCATGAGCGCAAGGCCCATGATAAGGATATTTTTCATAAAAAATAGATGTTGAAAAAAGTAAAAATGCAGAACAGGTAAATAAGGTATCTTCTGCTTGTTGCATCAGAAAAACCTTTTCTACAATGTCTAAATTAAAAAAAAGACATACGCTATAAGTAGTCCACAGTCAATAGTCGGCAGTCCACGGTCTCACAAACCTTTGATAATAAGGTAATTAATGAAATTAAAAACCACGATTATTTATATTTAACTACTTAATGGTGAGCATTATGCGTTCAATTTTGGCGGCTGCCAAATGGGCAGGTAAACGGCTTCAGGCAGGTGGTCAGAAAAATAAAATGCCTTTTTTTGCGATGTAGCCGTAAAAAAATCAGGTTTTAGAGCGATAGCCGGGTCTATATTGAAGATAATATTTAGATGAAAGATTCCGCATCCGGGACAATGGCAGTTCCCGTGTTGATGATCGCAGGGGCATTCAGCATCGGAATTGTTGCCACAGGTATTTGAATTGGCTGATTGTTTTTCCGTGTCGTTTTTTGAACAACAAGGCTTTGGGGTTGTATCTTTCCTGAGTTCATTAGTACATTCGGTTTCAGTATTGCCACAAGCTTGGACACTGCTTGCGGGAATTGCAGCAAAAAAGAAAAGCAGGGCAAATAATGAATGATATTTCATAAATCTGCCACAAAGGTACAGGGAATTTTTTGATGAAAAAAAAATTGTAACTATCAAGCGTTATTTTTTTGCTTTCATTTATTTTCACCCGCTGTATGATGCCATTTTATTAAAGATGCCCCCAATAATTTATCATTAAGAAAATTATTTGCACTTTTAATTTTAAATATTACTTTTTCCGATATTCCGGTAATTAGTGCTTAGGAACGAGTAAAATTAGTTACTGAGGATGGGTCACTTTGTTTCAGCCTTTATTAAGCCGGGCAAGTTGACATAAAAATGACTTAAAATTTATGCAAGACTCACATAATCAAACAGTTGTGAACCAGTAATTAATAACGACTAATTAATAATCAATTACAATGGCCAATAACCCGCTATTTGATCATTTCCGCAGTCATCCCGATTTTTGGGATGAGATGATATCTCCTGATGGTATGGTGCGTCCGCATTAGGGTAAGGTTGCCGAAAATTTGCGCAGTCTGACGCTTGCTGATCTGTCGCGCAAAGAAAAATTAGCCCTTGATTTGTTTATGAATCAGGGGGTTACGTTCACCGTATATTTTGAAAACGAAGGTATTGAGCGCATTTTCCCATTCAATATCATCCCGCGTATCGTGCAGGCTGCCGAGTGGTCGCACATTGAAAGCGGGATAAAACAGCGCCTGAAAGCCCTCAATTTGTTCATCAAAGACGTATATAATGATCAAAGGATCATCAAGGAAAGGATAGTTCCGGCCGATTTGATCGTATCATGCCCCCATTATACCCGCGAAGTAGCAGGTATTCAGGTGCCTCATGACATTTATGTTCATATTGCAGGCATTGATCTCATCAGGGATGCAGACGGCACCTATTATGTATTGGAAGACAACTTGCGTACACCGTCAGGAGTGAGTTATATGCTGGAAATGCGATTTAGTGTGATGGATTATGATTTGAAAAACCAAGCCGATATCCCCGGTTGGCGCAACCTCCTATTGTGTCTCTCAGGTTACGAAATGTATCTAAAAAGATATCGGGGAGGATTTCAAGGGAAAAATGTAGCAGATATGGCTATTTTAAACCCTGAATTCCCCCAATCTGTGTTATATTGTCTGCAACGGATTGATCAGATCATCAATGCCCTGAGTCACGAAAACATAGGTGGTACACCACAACCACAAAAGCAGATCGGGCGTTTGCACGCAAAAGTGCAATATTTAGAAATGGACGGTTTTTCAGATGCCCAATTGAAAGCCTTTTTATTAGACACCAAAAACGATTTTTTTCAATTGAGCAATACCTTAGGTAAAACCTATTTTGCTTATCAATAGTCAACTTCATGCCTGTTTTTAAAATACATCACATTACAAGATCCGAATACGATCGCCCGGTGATAGAAAGTGCCAATCAAATTAAAATATATCCGCGCGAAAGACCCGATCAGGAAACCATCAATCACCAGATAAAGATCAGCAATGACCTCGTGTTACACCAGTACAATGATTATTGGGGTAATACTACCGGATTGTTTACCGTGAGTGGCCAACATCAAACACTTGAAATTGACAGTCGCCTGACGATACGGACAATGGCACCACCTGCCAATCTGTTGGTGGCCTCAAAACCCTCAGATTGGGGCCTCATAAAAGAACAGGCCATGAATGATATGGCACTGCTTGATCTAACTAAACCAATATCCCTGCAATCTGCGGCAATTATACAGGAGATGGTACAAGAACTTCGACCTTTTTGGGATGCTCCCGCCTTGTATATCCAACGTTGTTCCGAGTATATATTCCGAATTTTTGAATACAAAAAGGGAATTACCACGATAGAAAGCACCGTAGATGAAATTCTGGAGCATAAACAGGGAGTATGTCAGAATTTTGCCCATGTCATGCTACAAATGCTGCGCACCATTGGCATTCCGGTGCGTTATGTAAGCGGATATATCTGCCCAAACAGCGACGGAGTGCGTGGCGCAGGTGCCACTCATGCCTGGGTGGAAATATGGCTCCCATCGGCAGGCGGATGGGCCGGTATAGACCCTACCAACAATACCTGGGTAAGTGATCGGCACGTTTCCTTAGCAGTAGGCCGCCATTTCAACGATTGCAGCCCGGTAAAAGGCACCTTCAAAGGCCCGGCCAACCAGTCTTTATTCATTTATGTATCGGTGGGATTTGAAAACGGCTCCTCCTGTGAGGATCGCAATAAAGTACAGTTGAGTGTGAAAGACCCTTTAGTATCGCGAACAGATTTTGAGAACGCGCAGCAGCAGCAGCAATAGATTTTTAAAGAACAGAAAGCGCCTGTTCCAAATCCTCCCACAGCCACTCTGCGTCTTCCAGCCCCACATAAAACCGCACAAATGTCCACGGCATGGGCGGGTTGGTGCGCCCCGGAATATCATAAAAACCGAGGGTAGGAATCATCAGTGATTCGTGGCCGCCCCAGGAAACGGCCATCAAAAATCGCTGGATCCGATGGATAAAATCGGCCATTTTCTCCTTGCTATCCGTCTCAAACTGCACGGAAAACAAGCCGCCACAACCACGCATTTGCTTCTTAGCCAATTCCAATTGCGGAAAACTGTGATGAAAGGGATACCAGATTTTGGCCACTTTTGCGTGCTTTTCCAAATGCTCTATCAGGTATTGGGCAGACGCATTGCTGCGTTCTAAACGAAGCGGCAAAGTACGTAATCCGCGCAGCACTAAAGCAGCATCGTGTGGGCTGAGGATACCACCCAGCGTCATCAATTCCGATTCAAAGAGTTTTTTTACCATAGATTTACTGCCACACAATACGCCGGCCACCACATCAGAGTGGCCATTGAGGTATTTAGTGCCGGAATGCAGCACGATGTCTATACCAAAAGCCGCCGGATTTTGATATAAAGGTGAGCAATAAGAGTTGTCAATAATAGTAGTAATGCCGCGTTCACGGGCCAAATCAGCACAAGCCATTAAATCCTGGCATTCAAAAGTCATGGTATTGGGACTTTCCAAATACAAAACCGTAGTGTTTGTTTGTAATGCAGCACGGATGTTTTCTATATCAGTGCCATCCACAAAAGTGTGGGTGACCCCAAAACGCGGCAAAAATTTGCGCAACAAATTCGTTGTCCAAGAGTAGGGGCCTTTTGGGCAAACAATATGATCGCCCGCCTTGACATTCCCGATGACCGCCGCAGCAATGGCCCCGGCACCACTGGAAAAAACCAAAGCATCCTCTGTCCCTTCCAATGCTGCCAATTTTTGTCGTAGGATTTGAGTAGTCGGGTTGTTTCCTCTGGAATAAACATGGTGGGTTAACTCGTCAGAAAAGGCTTCCCTAAATGCCGCAAGGTTAGGGAAAACAAAGTTGCTGCTCTGCATCACCGGAGGCGAAACAGCATTAAAATATAGTTCACGGTCTTCGCCGAGGTGGGTGAGTATGTCGCTTAGGTGCATTATCAGGCAGGTAAATTTTGGGGGCAAATTTACACCATATCTTTTAAAGCGCGATATTTAAAAAAAAATGGTTGTTTAGCACGACAGTTTCCCGTATCTTTGCACTATGAAAAATCTGCCGCTGGGGATTCAGCATTTTGATCAACTCATCGAAAATGGTTGCTTATATGTGGATAAAACGCCGTTGATTGGTCAATTGGTTCGTCAATGTCGAACCGTTTCCCTCTCCCGTCCGCGTCGCTTTGGAAAATCGCTGCTGCTTTCCACCATTGCCCAGTTATACATGGGGAAAAAAGAATTTTTTGCCGGATTGTGGGCAGAAAACAACTGGGATTGGAGCAAAACCTACCCGATCGTCCATTTTTATATGGATCGAACGGGATTCATGGAAAAAGGACTGGTACGGGGTCTGGTGGATGGCCTAAAAGAGATTGCCGATTCTTATAACATCTCCTTGCAGGAGGATTTACCCGGTTCACGGTTGAAATAACTCATCCTGCAACTTCGACAGCAGTACGGCCAGCGCGTAGTAGTGTTAATTGATGAATATGACAAACCCATTTTGGATGTATTAAGCGAACCGGAATTAGTGGAGGAAAACCGGAAAATACTAAGTGATTTTTACGGTATCCTCAAACCCATTGGTGACAGCATCCAATTCCTGATGCTCACCGGAATTTCCAAATTTAGCCAGGTCAGCGTATTTTCCAAACTCAATCAACTTAGAGATATTACCCTGAACAAAGAGTACGGAGCGCTGCTGGGTTACACGCAAACAGAAATAGAAACCTGTTTTGAGGATTATCTGCAACAAGCCGAAAAGAAGGTTGCCGGGAAACGATGAATGCGCGAATCGAATACACCAACACCAAAAAACTCAACGAATAATATAAATCCGGGTACGAATACTATAAATTTTTCGACACCCTATTGTGCAATAATCAAAAATCTCCCTACCTTTAGGGCAAAATTTGAGGCCATTTCCTCGCAACCAGCAACCATCATTTTATTTACAATATCTATGCGAAAGCAATTCTCTTACGCTGCACTGGGCCTTGCCCTGTTGACCGGCCTGCTTCTGTTTTTTCGTTCACAAAGAATTGTCAAAGACGAAGCCTACTATTCGGTTATTTCACAATATATTTATGCTTATTCCGGTGGCTCCGTTGGTGCTAAAGATGCCATACGGGTACGATTTGTCAATGCTGCCGTTGATGCCGCACAAATCGGCAAACCGGTTGCTGCCGGAGTATTCACCATAAACCCCAAAGTAGCGGGGCAAGCCGTTTGGAAAGACGACCGCAGCTTAGAGTTTAAACCCACGCAGCCCCTGCTGTTTGGCAAACACTACACCTGCCATGTTGCCGTAGGGCATATTTATTCAGATGCCCCTAAAAAGGCGAAAAACTTTGAATTTGAATTCAACGTTCGTGAATTGGCCTACGAGGTCGAGACAGACGGTATTTCGTATGACCCCGAAAACCCAAAAAGGCAGGTTATTGCGGGACGTTTGCGCGTTAATGAGGTCTGTGAAGCCGTAAAAATTGAAAAAATGCTCGTTGCTAAACAAGGTAACCGGGCATTGCCCGTGACTTGGGTACACAATAACGACCTATTGAGCCACGAATGGAAAATTAAGGATGTAGAACGCACCAACGTTCGCTCCCGGGTGCAATTAGCCTGGTTCGGAGAGGCCATTGGAGTGGGCCGCCAGATCAACGCCGAGCAATTGGTTCCCGCCGCCGAGGAGTTTACATTGCTCGCTGCAAAAGTAGTACAGGTGGAAGAACAATATGTCCTCCTCAATTTTTCTGACCCTGTTGCGGCTGGCCAGACATTAGACGGCCTCATTCGCATAGAAGGGTACAGCGGTAAATTGCGCTTTGTCACGGATGGAAATTTCGTACGCGCCTATCCGGGCGAGCGGTTGAGCGGCGATAAGGTATTAAAAATAGAAAATGGCATCCGAAATGCCGCAGGGCAATCCATGAAAGACCGGTCGGAGTGGAAACTCAGTTTTGAAGAATTGAAGCCGGGTGTACGTTTGGTAGGGCGTGGCGCCATCATCCCGCAGCAATCCAATGGCGGTGTTATTTTCCCCTTTGAAGCCGTTGGTTTAAAGGCTGTAGACGTAGAGATTTTCAAAATATTTAATTCCAACATTTTGCAATATTTGCAGGTGAATGAAATCGAAGGTGAGCAAGAATTGGAGCGCGTAGGAAAAATTGTTTTGCAAAAAAAGGTTGACCTAAGCGAGTTAAACCCCAATGCTTCCGCCAAAAACTGGCAACGCTACGCCCTCGACCTTAAAAATATGATACAGCAAGACCCCGGAGCTATTTATGCCGTTCGACTGGCTTTTCGGCGCGGTTACACAGATTGCCCTGGCGCACAGGAAGAACTGACTTCCGTTGGTCAATACAATGATAATGGCAATTTGGTCAGCATCTTTGGCGGTTGGCGCGGCGTATATTGGGACAGCAATGGTGAAGAAGACGGCTGGTGGGAAAGCAATGATTACAACTGGGAAAACAGGGAAGACCCCTGCCAGAAAGAATATTATTTCAGGGATAATTTTGCGCAACGCAACGTATTTGTCAGCGACCTGGGCCTCACCGCTAAACGCGGCAGAGATGGCTCCTTGTTTCTGGCACTGACTGATTTGCACACGGCACAACCCGTACCAGGTATTGATATCGAATTTTTTAGTTATCAATTGCAATCCATTGGGAAAACAAAAACCGGTGCAGACGGCACCGTCATGACAGAAAACCTGCGGGAAACACCTTTCGTAGCGGTGGCAACCGGCAACGGAAGGCGCGGCTACCTGCGGATGCACGACGGAAGCACCCTGTCGCTCAGCCGTTTTGATGTGGCGGGTGCAGAAACTCAAAAAGGACTGAAAGGGTATATTTACGGCGAACGAGGTGTTTGGAGGCCGGGAGATTCCCTGTACCTCAATTTCGTATTAGAGGATCGGGCTGGCAAACTACCCGCCGGACACCCTGTCGCAATGGAACTAACTGATCCGCGCGGTACCGTGCAACACCGCATGATTGTCACACAAGGCGTTGGTGGCGTTTGGCCGCTACACTGCGCCACCCGCCCCGATGCACCCACCGGCAACTGGCAATGCAAAGTACAAGTCGGCGGCGCCACCTTTACCAAACAACTAAAAATAGAAACAGTCAAACCTAATCGCCTTAAATTGGCCTTGGATTTTAGCAGGAAATTTTTTAGCGCAACCGATGCAAACGTCAATGGAAAATTAGCAGTTACCTGGCTACACGGTGCCGTGGCGAGAGATTTAAAAGCAAAAGTAGAAATGGTGCTCCGGGCGACAAAAACAGAATTCCCCAATTTCAAATCCTACACTTTTGATGACCCGGCCCGTTCCTTTTACAGTGAACCCCAAACCCTGTTTGATGCCCAAATTGATGGCTTTGGCCAGGCAACGGTACCAATGAAAATGAATGAAAATGAAAATGCTGCTCCCGGCAAACTCATTGCCAATTTTAAAGTACGCGCATTTGAACGCGGCGGCGATTTCAGTACCGATAATTTTGCGATGGATGTATATCCTTACGACCGTTTTGTGGGCGTAAATATTCCTTCCGATAGCCGTTGGGGCGGAAAAACCATAGATGACCGAGGTACCGTAGTAGCCTTTGCTATGGTGGATAAAAACGGAAAACCCCTGGTAGGACAACAAATAAACGTTGGCTTGTATCGCTGCGACTGGCGCTGGTGGTGGGATGAAGACCAGCAGTCCAGTATAGCACAGTTCAGCAGCGCCGAATTTGTCAATGCCGTGGAATCCAGTACCGTTACCACCAATGCCAGCGGTATCGCTACTTGGAAAGTACGCCCTTCCGAATGGGGGCGCTATTTCGTACGGGCGGTGGACCCGGAAGGCGGACACGCTGCTGGAGAATTTTGCTGGAAAGGCTACCCGGAAAACCTGAATGATATGCAAAGCCGCAACGCTGCCGCCATGTTGTCCTTTAGTGCCGATAAAGAAAAGTACAACGTGGGCGATGAAGTCACGCTCAAAGTACCCGCTTCCGAGGCTGGCCGAATCTTGTTGACCTTAGAAACAGGAAACCGTGTGGCCAAACACCTGTGGTTTGACGCGAAATCAGGAGACAACCTGCTAAAATTCAAAACAGAGGAAAACATGGCCCCGACCGTGTATGCCCATGTCAGCATGATACAGCCCCATGCTCAAACCAAAAACGATTTGCCGATTCGTATGTATGGTGTATTGCCGGTAACGGTAGAAAATACCAGCACACGACTGACACCACAAATTGATATGCCCGACGCAGTACGACCCGACGAAACATTTAATATGTCTCTTAGGGAAGCAGGCGGAAGGGCTTGTACCTACACTTTGGCAGTAGTAGATGAAGGGCTTTTAGACCTGACGCGCTTCCAAACGCCCAATCCTTGGGATGCTTTTTACGCCCGCGAAGCGCTGGGTGTAAAAACCTGGGATATTTACGATTATGTTTTAGGAGCTTATGGCGCGCAATTGGAACGAATCCTCGCCATTGGCGGTGATGGCATCAATCAAAAAGCCAAAAATGCATCACAGGTCAATCGGTTTAAACCAACCGTGATACACCTGGGGCCTTTTAAATTGGAAAAAGGCCAAACTGCCCGTCATAAACTCAATATTCAAAATTATGTGGGTTCCGTGCGGGTCATGGCCGTTATGTCTGCGCCGGCTGCAAAAGCGAACTCCGGCGGTGCTTATGGCAGTGCTGAAAAAACCTGCGCTGTGCGCAAGCCATTGATGTTGTTGCCCACCCTACCCCGCGTTTTGGGGCCGGGCGAAACCCTGAAATTGCCCGTTGATGTATTTGCCATGGAAAAACAAGTAACAAATGCGGTAGTCAGCGTTCGGGAAAAAACGGGGTTGGTGACCGTTGGCGGCACCGGAAAAAATACCCTGAATTTTAGCCAACCGGGAGAACAAATGACCTATTTCGAACTAAAAGTAGGGCAACGCACTGGCGCGGCTAAATTTATCATTACCGCAGAAGGAGCCGGGGAGAAAGCCACACAGGAAGTGGAAATTCTGGTACGCAACCCCAACCCCATAATGACCTTCGTGAAAGAGGGGGTGATTGATGCCGGACAGGAGTGGTCAACTAATTATGATGCCAATTTGTATTCAGATATTACGGATGCCAGTATTGAAGTAAGTGCGTTGCCGCCCTTCAATCTGGGCCGCCACTTGTCCTACCTGATTCACTACCCGCACGGTTGCCTGGAGCAAACTACTTCCGCTGCTTTCCCGCAGCTGTTCGTAGATTTAATAGCGCCCCTGACGGATAAGCAGAAAAAAGATGTTGAAAAAAACATCACGGCAGCTATTGGTAAAATGCGGCGTTTCCAAAACAGTAATGGCGGACTCTCCTACTGGCCAGGCGGCGGATACACCAATGACTGGGCGAGCAATTATGCAGGCCACTTCCTGATTGAAGCAAAAAACAAAGGTTACGCACTCCCGGAAGGACTTTTGGAGCGCTGGGTAGAATATCAAACCTCCATGAGCCGCCAATGGAGCGATAAAGCCACAGATTATTATAACGACGATTTGACGCAAGCCTACCGCCTCTACACCCTTGCATTGGCGGGAAAACCCGATATGGCTGGCATGAACCGCCTCCGGGAGAAAAAAACGATTTATTCATCTGCGGCCGGAATGCTGGCCAATGCTTATGCGGCTGCCGGCAAACCCGAAACCGCACGTGAACTCATCAATGGTAAATGGCGCGAAGACTGGCGTTACGAATATTGCGGCTATACTTATGGCAGCGATCTGCGAGACCGTGCGCTGCTCTTAGAAACCTATACCGCCGCCGGAGATATCCCCCGTGCACAGGCGATGGCCACCTATGTCACTACTCAAATGAACCAGGAAAATGGCTGGTATTGGAACACACAGGGATTGGCGACTGCACTGCGGGCACTGGCCCATTATGTACAAAAAACCGGAGGCGGAACCGGCCCTGCCTATACCTATCAGTTGGGCAATAACGGTATGCAAAGCGGCGACAATTCAAGACCGGTCAGCCTGATGCATTTCACGGAAGATGTGCAGAAGCAATCAAAAGTCACCGTAAAAAACAATGGCGCTGCCCGCTTGTATACCCGATTAATATTGGCTGCTCAACCTTTGTCCGGCGAAACAGTGGCTACTTCTAATAATTTGTCCATGGCAATTCGCTACCTGAATGCTGACGGCCAGCCCATTGATCCGGGCCGCATGGCGCAGGGAACCGATTTTATGGCAGAAGTAACGCTCAAACGCATCCCCGGTCTCAATTTTCAGTTTGAAAATTTAGCCCTGAGCCAGGTATTTCCCTCCGGTTGGGAAATCATGAATGACCGCATGAACAATATTCCGGTACAGGGGTCCGGCCCGATGGACTATCAGGACGTTCGCGACGATCGGGTGCTGACGTATTTTGGCATCCCTAATAACAAGGAGGAGCGCAAATATTTGGTACGGCTTAATGCTGCCTACGCTGGCCGCTACTACCTGCCCGCTACCAGCTGCGAAGCGATGTATGATAATAGGATCAGGGCCAATGCGCCGGGGAAATGGGTAGAGGTGATGTAGAAAAAAATTAACGAAGAGCAGTATTCAAATTTCATCCTTTTCCATCTGCAAAAAAGGCCGACACTCACCGAAAAACTCGGTAAATGTCGGCCTTTTTTTATTCAGGAACGGGTCAGAATAAAGTAGTAAATTTATTTATTTCAACAGTGTCACATCACCTTTTTTCGTATATATCGCTCCATTGCCGCACGTTACCCGTACATACCACGAATACGCATCGGGTGTCAGTTCTGTACCGTTGAAAGAACCATCCCAACCTTTTGAGTTGACATCTTCGGTTTCAAACATTTTTTCACCCCAACGATTCCAAACAACAAAGTACAAGTCTTTGATATTCACACCGCGAACAATAAAATAATCATTGTTCTCATCACCATTCGGCGTAAATGCCTTGGGAACAAATATATAAGGTTCTACGCACTGATTGGAAATAAAAAATATATTGACAGTAGCGGTGGATTGACACACGTTATCACCTGTTACTGTTACCGTGTAGGTTATACTTGATTCTGGTTGAGCAATGGGATTGAAAATGCTGCCATTGGTCAGTGTACCTGCCGGATCCCAGTTGTAAGTATAGGTATTGGCCCCGGTAGCGGTGACGTTTAATTGGGCTACTTGTCCAAAACAAATCGTGTCCCGGTCAGAGCGTGCTTCGGCTTTCACATCCAAAGTCTTTACTTGGAAGGATAATACCTGTGAACAGCCTTTTGCGTTGGTGGCAGTCACGGTATAGGTAGTATTTCCCACAGGAGGTACCACTTTGGGGTTAGCAATGGGCTGGAGGTTGGAACTCCACGCATAGTTCAACGACGTATTACTGTTCAGGTTGGTCACCGTCAGTTCCGTTTGGTCGCCGAGGCAAACCGTCCGGTTGACCGGAACACCTTCTATGCGCACGGGAGCGCGACTGACAACGATGGAATCTACTCCGGGACAATCATTGCCCTTACTGGCGCGCACATAATAGGTGGTGCTTGGGCCAGAAGGATTTACCGTGAATGTAGTTTCTGTTGAAAGCACGGGCTGAAACAAGGAAGATGTTGACCAGGTAATGGCAGCACCCGCATCCGCAGTGGCAGCAATGACAGTGGCGATGTTATCGCACAAAGTCCTATCAGCCGGCAATGATACCGATGTAGCCAGCTTAGGCGTCACCAACGCAGCATATTGTATTTGACAATCACCGTTTTTGATGGTTACCTTATACGTTGTTGGCACCAAAGGTGCTACTGTCGGGTTGCCGGCAGCGGAAACCAATTTGGGGTCGCTCGGCTCAGCCGTCCATTGATAAGTATAATTGTTATTAAAATCGGCATTCAGAGCGACCGATCCGCCGGGGCAAAAATCAAAGGAAGTATTGACCGATTCCGTGATAATGCTGGATTTTACTAACGCGGTGGCAGTATCGGCGCATCCACTTATATCTTTCACTATCAACGTAGCGGTCACAGCACCTTCCGTGGCAAACACTACCACCGGGTTTTGTTGCGTAGAGGTTTGATTTCCCTGCGAGAAAGACCAGTTCCACGACTGGATACCTGCCTGGGCTACTGTGAGATCGTTGAATTGAAAACTGGCCTGATTGGTGCAATTTTGTAAGTTATTGCCAATGGCTGCCGCCAATGCAGGGTTATTTTTAACCTCAATGGCTTTTTGAAAAGGGGTGATGCAAGGTGAATTGGGCGTGAATTTCACCACATAGTTGCCGGCCGCTGCGTAGGTGTGTACGGCATCATTTCCGAGGGCAGTACTGCCGTCGCCAAAGGTCCACACCCCGGCAATATTAGTGGTATTTGTAAAATTTACTACTTTTCCATTACACAGGTCGGCGGAAACCTTTCCACTCAGGTCGCCGGTTTGATCCACCTGCACTGGAGCAGTCAAGGTAGCAGAGCAACCATACTGATTGGTAGCGGTTACCGTGATATTGTAGTTGCCTACCGGACCAGTAATAATTGGATTGGTACCATCGGCTGGAGAAAACAGCACACCTGTCGGCCCGGCCCAGTCATATACTAAGTTGTCATTCGGATCATTGTTGACCACTGACCAGTTGAAAGTGGTATTTTCGCAATTGAGCGCCGGGTTATTGGTGCCAAAACTAATATCAGTCGGGTTGCTGGTTACCTGAATAGTTTCTGCATCGGTACAGCCTTGATTGTTGGTGGCCACTACGGAATAAATACCATTACCAGCCACTGGCACCGTCGCCGAATTACCAGTTCCTACCGGATTGCCATTGCTATCAAACCACGTTAAGGTCGCGCCGGCTGTCACGGTTGCTTCCAGCGTAGTATTATCTTTACAGGCAAATATGGTGTTTTTTACAACAGTTACCTCCGGTACAGCCTCTACGGTGAGCGGGCTGATGAATTGAGCACTACAACCGTGTTGATTCGTGGCGGTCACGGTTATCATATAGGTACCGGGCACATTTGTGCTGATAGCCGTGGGTGCACTATTTGCAGGTGAAAAAATTACACCTGCGGGAGCAGTCCACGAGTATATCAGGTTATCATTTGGGTCTTTGTTGGTGACAGACCAATTGACATTTTTCCCCTGACAAGTGGCAGTCGGGTTTTTCACTTCGAGGTTTACGTCCGTCGGGTTGGGTGTTACCGTAATCGTTTTAGTATCACTGCATCCCAATCCATTGGAGACCACAGCAGTATAGATAGCAGGGGCCGTACCTGCCGAAACGGTGAGGGAAGGCCCAACGCCGATAGCGATCCCAGCAGCATTCTTCCAGGTGATGGTAGCATTGCCGGTAGTCGTGGCCGAAAGTTGCACTTGTGCCTGACAAGCAGTAATATTGGCATTAGTAATGGTCAGGGTTGGCGGTGCCAGTACTGTCAAAGGGGCCGTCAGCATAGACATGCAACCGTGCTGATTGGTTGCCGTCACCGATACTGAATAAATACCCGTCGGGGCCGTCAAAGTGGGATTAGTTCCGTTGGTTTGGTTGATCGTGACGTTGGCCGGAACACTCCATTTAAAGGTCAGAATATCATTGGCATCGTTATTTATCACGGTCCAATTGGAAGTAGTGCCTTCACAAATTTGCCTCTGATTGGTCACGGAAAAGGACACATCCGCTGAATTGGATTTTACCTCTGCCGTTTCAGTAGCCGAGCAGCCGCCAGCAATAGTAGCCACTACGCGATAAATGCCGGATGGAACGCTTACCATACTATTGGTACTGATTTGAGTACCGGCAGCATTGAACCACGCTAATGTAGCGCCGGAAGTAGCAGTGGCATTTAACGTGACCTGTGGGTTGCAAGAGATGCCCGGATTATTTACGGTAACCGCTGGTTTAGCGGCAATTGTCAACGGCGCGGTGCGGGTAGCTGAACAGCCTTCCTTTGTAGTAGCGGTGACCGTCACCTGATAAGTACCTGCGGGGCCGTTAAGGGTTGGATTTGCGGTATTGCCGGAGGTTATATTCAGGCCGTTGGAGGCGCTCCATTGATAATTGACGGCAGAAGAAGCATTGGTAACGAAAGCACCCCAGTTAACAGGGATTCCCTCGCAGGTTTGTGCGGTGTTGCTGAGCGATAAATCAAGCGTGACGGAGCCAGGTGTCACCGTGACGGTTTTGCTATCCGAGCAACCTGAATTATTGGAGGCCACTACCCGATAAGTGGCCGGGGCGGTACCTCCCGGCACCAAGATGCTGGTACCCGTTCCTACAGTAGCACCCGATGCATCAAACCAAGTCAATGTGGCACCAGGATCAGCCGAAGCTGTCAGTGTTGCCTGCGTGGTGCAAGTGCCTACATTGGTATTTTGCACCTGTAAATTCACCCCGGAAAGGACATCAATAGCCGCTGCTCCGGTGGCAGTACATCCATTGCTGTCGCGGGCGATCACAGTGTAGTTTCCGGTAGTCAGGTTATTTATCTGCGCGCCGCTGGCGGTCGTGTTGTTGGGATAAGTCCACGTATAAGTCATACTTCCGGTACCACCCGTCGCAATGGCCGATGCCGCGCCCAGTCCGGTACCCAGACAGGGGATGTCCGTATCGTTTACACTTATTTGAATTTGAGTATTGGTGCCGATGGTGGCATTAGCCACACCCTGACAGCCGGTAGCCGCTTCAGTTACCGTGACAAACACCGCAGTACCCGGTGCCAGGTTGCTGATGGTATTGCTGTTGGGTGCATTGGGCAAACTCCAGACGTAATTATAATTGCCGGTACCCGGATTGACGGTAACGGTAGCGGAACCATTATTGATTCCGGTACACAAAGCATTTTGCGGGGTCAGGCTGATGTTGAGTGCGCCTGCCGCCGGAATAGTGATAAATATATCGTGTTGGCAATTATTGACATCAAAAGTACACACATAGTATTGTCCGGGAGCCAACCCGGTAGCAGTGGTACCCACCAAGCCATTGCTCCACACGTGGCGATAAGGCGGAGTGCCGCCGGAAGCGGAAATACTCGCGCTACCCAAAGCACTGCCACAGGCCGGTGTTACACTCACCAACTGTACATCAATCGGGGTTGGTACGGTAACGACAGCACTTTTTACCACTGAACACCCGGCGAAATCCCGCACGGTCACAGTATACGTTCCGGCAGATAATTGTTGTTGAGCCGGATCGGTACTGCCATTGCTCCACGTATAAGTAAAGGGACTAATACCACCCAAAACTATAGCGCCTGCGGCACCCCCATTGGGCAGGGTTCCGCAGGGGGGATTGTTTACGACGATGCTAACATCTAATAGCGCAGCAGCGGTGTAGGCGGCAACGCCCTGACAACCACTGGCATCGGTGGCCGTTACAAAAAAATTGCCTCCGGTGCCACTCGGTACGGTGCTGCCCGTACTACCATTTGACCAGATGAAAACCGTACTTCCGGTGCCACCGGTTGCCGCAACCGACAAAGTGCCCGATGCGTTGCAGGAAACACCATTGGCGCTAATAACCGGCTGCACGGCAGCTGGTTGAGTGACGGTAGTAGTACCGGTGGCGATTTGGCCCGCCTGGTCTGTCACCGTTACAGAATGGGTACCGGCAGCTACACCATAATTTGTCATACCACTTTGTCCGTTGTTCCAGGATACAGTGTAAGGCTCGGTGCCGCCAGAGGGTATTACCGTTACCGTACCATTGGTATAGCCAAAGCAGGTTGGAGCGGTCTGCCCAAAATTTAGTTGCACATTTTGCGATGTTGCAATCTGCGCTGCCAGCAAGAAGATGGGCAGCATACTGAAACGAACTGAAAAGATATTCGGCGAATTATTCATATTTTCTTTTTTCGTTAGAATGGTGAAATGGGTTTAGGTTATTTACTGATGATAAAACGAGAAGACTAAATTTTTTCTTCTTTAATGGCATGAATACCATATATACCATTTTGCAAAGAAGACAAATCAAGCAAAAATTGCTTAGATGAAAAAGAAGATTCGTATTTAGATAAACCATATTGATCCATTACAAAGACCCTATAATTACCTACCTCGTTCACAGTATCATGTATATCCACATTAATTATTCCACTTGTTGGATTTGGGGTGATAATTATTGGCTCATTTTCACAGCGATTAACAGATGAATAAAAAGACATGTAAAGTGATCTGCCGCAATTATTGGTAGCAGTTACGCTTACCTCAATAGAACCGACAGTGCCAACTTCAACACTTGCATTTGATCCACTCCCAGTTGCGATGAAGTTTGTACAAGAAGGGCCTGAACATCTCCAGACATAATTTACATTAGGGTCATAATTAGAAATACTATATTCTCCAACTCCCCTTCATAGCATGGCTTTTTTTCTTCAAGAATATAAAAATCGGGAATATCAATCATTGCAGTTGCAGGATACTCCTTTCTCAGTTTGATGCTACAATCATCCAGAATGACGATAACCTGAATCCACTGAGGACTAAATACTTTGACTTCATTGACAGGGTATTCACAATCTTCTGCTTTTTTTATAGTGACAACATATTCGGATAAAACAGTATTAGGCTGCAATAAATACCAGTCCTCTTCACTTGAGCAACGGGTATGCATATTTTTTTCAATTTTTCGTCATTTTAAATCATTTTTTTAAAAAAAAATAATTGATGGTCAATTATTTAAATATTTAAAACTTAATTAATTTAAAATATTGTCAAAATAAAATTTCGTGTGGGGAATGTCGGATGCTGTAAATTAAGTTGTTGATATTTTGGCCAAAATGCAATAAAACTTAGTTTACAGTGTCCTAAAGCCTGTTTTCATTATTCACTTTTACCCCGATAATCTCCAACCTCCGTTCGCGGGAGGCACCGACATTAATGACGGAGTTACGTATATCATCAATTTTGTCGCTGATGCCCGGCTGGGCCAATTTCTCGCCATTTGGCTGAAAAATGATATTCAATTGCCCGGAATTGACAAAAGGCCGATAGATATTGCCGTCAAAAATATCAAAGTGGTTCCACACTGAAGATACACGGCGAGAGGTCAGGTTTTGATTGTAGCTGGTGGCTGCACGGGGAGAGGCAAACCCGCGCAGGGTAATTTCAATTTTATCACCCCGACTCATCATTCCATACAACACCTCGGAAAAAGCCATGAGTCGATCCCAGCCACCGCGCACTTCTTTTTCAAAAAAGTGCTCTAACGAATCTGTTTCACTGCGCAATTGATTGCCGGTCATACCGGCTGTATAAGAAGCAATAAAATCTTCCTTTCGGCGGATATAATCCACGTAAGTAACCCGGTATTCGAGTTCCGTGCGCAGGGCGAGGGTACGTTTATTGGGTTCATCATTGTCAAAATACAGTTTGATGGGCAGGTAAGCCTCTAAAGCCAATGGTCGCAGGCGCAGTTCTTTCACCAGGGTTTGGAAAGGCTTTTTTTCTAAATCTACCGTGCTGACCGCCACTGAATCGGGTAAATAGCCCGGTTTAGTGCCATATAGCAACCAGGTTTTTTCATAAGGAAGGGTGCTGAGGAATTTTTCACCGGAGCGATTCAGGAATTGGGCAGTGGTGGTTTCGGAAGGGCGTTCCACCAATTTAAACGTCACGCCATCTAAGGTATCTTTAGAAACATAATCCAAGGCATGAGCAATCAAATTCAGCCCCCGACGCAGGAACAATTCCTTACGGATAGTTTGCGTCTCTTTCATGCCTTCGGTCGTCACATAGGTAGAATCCATCGTGTACCCCGCTTTGGAAATGTACACTTTATACCGATGATCGAACTGGAGTGGGTAGCCGTAGGTGTTATCTTTTTCATGGGAATCAAAGGTGGTTTTTTCTGCACCTTTTGCCACTAATCCGCCGGGCAATACCGGGCCAAGGTCAACAAATCGGCAAGTGGCTGCGTTGATGTTTTCGCCCGTGTCCTTGTCTTTTACGGTGGCAATAAGGTTGACTGTTTTCGGTTTCAGGTAGAGTTTTTTTACTAACAGATCGCGCCAAACAATATTGGGTGTCAAAAAAGGAAGCGTATCCGGCTCAAAGCCCGGCTTGGAAGCGACCAGCACATAAGAACGGCCTGTCATGAGTGCAAAAGGCTGTACAAAGCCGGGTACAAACAGGGAGGCTTTTTCATTTTTGCCGTCGGGTAGTACTTCCAAGAGTTTCACGGTAACACCGGGCAGGGAGTCGCCGGTAATCTTATGAAAAAATACGGAAATCATTTGTGGCTTTACCAATTCCGCTCGAAAAATATCAAAGCAGCAGGCTTCTTCCGTAAGGTTTTTGGCCCCTTTGCGATTGGAAGAAAAGAAAGCAGATTTTTCATTTTCCGTCAGGGTAAAATATACATCATTACCGCCGGAGTTGATTGGCATTCCAAGGTGACGCGGTTCTGTCCATTCATTGCCATAACCCCGCACCGAATAAATGTCCATCCCGCCCAGCGTTTGCAATCCATTGGTACTGAAATACAGCGTTCCGGAGGGTGTATGGTAGAATGGCGTTACGTCATCACCGGGGGTATTGATGGCACTCAGGTTGACTGGTGCGGCAAATCCCAAGCCCTGTTTTTCAGCATACCAGAGGTCGCGGCTACCTTTTCCGCCGGGGCGATCGCTGGCAAAATACAAGACCTCTCTTTTATCGGGGGTATATCCGACACTGGGTTCGGTGGTGGTGTAACCCGAAGCATTAATGGGTTCCGGCAGCTTGATGGGAGCGCCCCAGGATGCGTGTTTATTCTTACGTTCACGCATATATATGTCACAGCGAATAGCGGCATCGCCCGTGAATTCACAGATGGTGTAGTACATCACCGTGTTTTCACGATTGAAGGCCACCTGCGCGGTGTGGCGATTGGTTTCATTGATATCAACCGGTACAACATCCCAGTTGTCGCCGGGTTGGGTTGCTGCTAATACTTTGATTAGGTGGCGCTTAGGTTTGTGATTATCCTGATCGAAGGGATAGCGATAGGAGGAAAAAAACAGCGTATCGCCCACCATGATGGGTGCAAATTCTGAATAATCAGTATTGACATCCGTGACCGCCTCCACCGGGGTTTCTAACTCCGTGTTATTGGCTACTCCCTTTGCCCAGATGGTGTTTTCCAAGCCAGCCTGAGCCATATCAAAGGTTTCTTTGGTGGCAGCTGCCGGTTTTTCGGTAAACAGCACCCGACGGTAAAGTTGCTCGGCTTCGGCAAATTTGCCTAAGCGCACCTTTGTCTCTGCCAAACTTAGCAGAATAGAACCATCTGCAAGTCCTATATTATTGTCCACCATTTTTTGATAGGCCCATTCTGCCCGCTCAAATGCCGCAAACGAAGCGGCATTGTTTCCGTACCCGGTTAATGCCACGGTACTCAGGCTATCGGCAGATAGCATTCGGCCATAATACTGCATGGCAGAGAAATAATCTCCCTCGTTTTGAGATTTAACGGCTTGTTTCTCTAAAGCAGCCAAAGAAGGAGCACGGTTGTACCCGCCACCTACATTATCTTGAGCGCCGCTGCCATTTTGGGCAAATAGTATGCCGCTGGCCAGTATAAAATATGCAATAAATAGATTTCTCATAATCCCATTTTTTTTGGTGTTTTGGTGTTTTGGTGTTTGCGTGAATACATCAACAATCATATATCATGTAATCATAAATCGTCAATCAAAATGTTTGTCAATCTAAAATCGTAAATCTAAAATTAGTGTTTTATAATTTTAGTATTGCGTATTTCCATAGTCTTGTATCTTGTATCTAAAGTCTTGTGTCTGATGTCTTGTGTCTTGTGTCTGATGTCTTGTGTCTGATGTCTTGTGTCTGATGTCTTGTGTCTGATGTCTTGTGTCTGATGTCTTGTGTCTGTTGTCTTGTGTCTGATGTCTTGTGTCTTGTGTCTTGTGTCTGATGTCTTGTGTCTTATGTCTGATGTCTCATGTCTTGTGTCTTATGTCTGATGTCTCATGTCTTGTGTCTTATGTCTTATGTCTGATGTCTGATGTCTTGTGTCTTGTGTCTGATGTCTTGTGTCTGATGTCTTGTGTCTGATGTCTTGTGTCTGATGTCTTGTGTCTGATGTCTGATGTCTTATGTCTTGTGTCTTATGTCTTGTGTCTTGTGTCTGATGTCTTGTGTCTGATGTCTTGTGTCTGATGTCTTATGTCTTGTGTCTTATGTCTTGTGTCTTATGTCTTATGTCTTATGTCTTATGTCTGATGTCTTGTGTCTGATGTCTTATGTCTTGTGTCTGATGTCTTATGTCTTGTGTCTTATGTCTTATGTCTTGTGTCTTATGTCTGATGTCTTATGTCTTATGTCTTGTGTCTTATGTCTTATGTCTTGTGTCTTATGTCTTATGTCTTGTGTCTGATGTCTTGTGTCTTATGTCTGAAGTCTTGTGTCTTGTGTCTTGTGTCTGATGTCTTGTGTCTGATATCTGAAGTCTTGTGTCTGATGTCTTGTGTCTGATGTCTTGTGTCTGAAGTCTTGTGTCTGATATCTTGAGTCTTGTGTCTGAAGTCTTGTGTCTGATGTCTTGTGTCTGAAGTCTGAAGTCTGAAGTCTTATAATCTCGCTACTATATAATAGGACAAGACTTAAACGGTGCGGCTTTTAATTTATACAACCGATAAATGAGGGAGACTTCCGGCCCGGCGCGGCGGTCGGTGAGCAGGTTAATATCGGAAAAGAAATTGAAATCGTAGGTAAAGCCCAATGTCCAGGTACGGAAATGCACTTCGACTTGTGGTATGAGGGCATCGCCATATCGCTGGCGGTAACTGGCTCCTACCTGTACGGCTAACTCGTGGTAGGGGCGGCGGTCTAAGTGCAGACGAAGGCCACCACCATATACAATTTCTTTATAGGTACCCTGCCGACGATACATACCGTTAGCAATAACATCCAAATTGTCGGAAATCTGGAGTAACCCCAGGCCATAAAAGGTAAAACGTTGGCGGAGGCGCACCTGTCCTTCTTCATCAACACCAGCGGTCCAAAAATCGTGTTTGGGCTTATTGACGTGAAACAACGAACCACCAACATCTATACGGCTACGTTTGGCGGCGGCTTGCACCCGGTAGTTTACGCCTGCGTTGAGGTCAAAATAGCGCAGGCTGTTATTTTGGAACAACTGATCTTCCCGGAATGGCGCGCTGGGATCATATACGCAGTCAATCCATTGCGCATCGAAACTCAGGCTGTTGGTATTAAACGCCCGTTGGCCAAAAGCCGGGGTAACGCCCAACGTAAGAAATTGATTTTTCACAGTGGGAAGCGTCAGCGATACCGGAATGCCCAATTGCATGGAGGTCAGGTGAAGGCTGCCTTGCCGATCGTAATTAAACAGCAACCCTGCTGTCAGGAAACGATTGTAATGACCTTTTTTTAAATAAATTTTATTTTCCCAACTCCCTGCAACTGTGTTGTAGACAACCGGTATGCTTCTGTGCTGATTGCGATAGGAAGCAGTAAAACGCATATCGCCGCCAAAAACACCTGCAAGGCCGGGATTGAGGTTGATTGGCGAGTTGCCAAATTGTGAAAAATGTATATCTTGGGCATTCACCCCTGATAAAGCAAAAAAAGCCATAAAGGCTACAAAGCACGGTAAAGTTACAAATTTCTTCACAAGCGATTCAAATTGATGTAATGGTGTATTATACAAATTAGTCATGCCTCTTACGGAACCGATTAAAGCCGAATCCTGTAGTACTACATACAAAAAACGTACCAATGGTACACTTTTTGAAAATAGCATCAAATCAATGGTACTTTTAATGATTATTTTTCACCTTCAAATACCACTTTAAATGTTTATTTGATTGAAAATTTAACAATTTCCCAGTGTTTTCCAAACAGGTAGAAAACAATCAGGCAGTTGAATTAAAATAGAGAGATTAAGAACAGTGTTTATCAAACTGATAATAATATAATTATATATCTAAATTTTTAGAACACCACACTTGCAGGATTTTGCAAGCCACTTTTATTACACGGAGATGCCGTAAAGGTAATTGTATTGTAGGAATTATCATAACGTAAAGGTATTTTTTTTTGAAAAATACTCAAAATTATGTATAACAAAGGGGTGTTTGGGTTAAAATCTATTACCTTTGCCGCTGCTGTAGACAAATTTTTACACCAAATAATATAGCCTTGACTATTCGCTGTTTATTAGTAGATGATGAGCATTTGGCATTGGCGCTGCTTGAAAAATATGTAAGTGATACGCCCGGACTCGCCACGGTGGAAAAGTGCCGTAGTGCCGTCAGGGCCATCGAGATTTTACAAACAGAAATTGTGGACTTACTATTTTTAGACATCCAAATGCCGGTATTGAACGGCATGGGGTTGCTTAAATCCATTTCACGCAAACCGGCCACGATTTTCACAACTGCTTATCCTCGGTACGCAGCGGAAGCCTTTGATGCAAACGCAATAGATTATTTATTAAAACCATACTCTTATGAACGGTTTGTGCAGGCGATTGGGAAAGCGAAGGCGATTTTGGAAGCCGGACAACAGGAAACAAGCCTCTCCGGCCATTTAACGGTAAAATCTGACCGTAAATGGATCAAAATTACCCTCCAAGATATTCGTTATATTGAAGGATGGAAAGAGTACGTGAAAATATTTACCCGGCATGAAAAAATTATCACGTTAGAAGGCATGAATAACTTAGAAACCATGTTGCCTGCCGAGCATTTCTTACGCGTTCATAAGTCATATATAGTAGCCCAGAGCGCTATTTTACGGATGGAGGGCAGCGAATTAGTGTTAACCGGAAATGTAAAAATTCCGGTGGCCAGAGCGCGAAAAAAAGAAGTGACGGAAATATTATTTAAATAGTCGGCTGTTATGAGCTAAGTAGTCCACAGTCAACAGTCGGCAGTCCACAGTCTCACAAACTTTTGATAATACGGAAATATTATTTAAATAGTCGGCTGTTATGAGCTAAGTAGTCGGCAGTCCACAGTCTCACAAACCTTTGATAATAAGGTAATTAATGAAATTAAAAACCACGATTATTTCTATTTACCTAATTGTGTGAATCTTGCATGAACTGATAACCGCGTTTATTTCAACTTACCTACTTAACAGTCAACAGTTGGGTGATGTCCAAAATGTTTTGACTGTGGACTGTGGGCTGTCGACTATTTTTGACTGTGGACTGTGGACTTTTTTGACTGTGGACTGTTTATTCATGGCGCCCTCATCACTATTCCCGCTTTTTCAAAGGCACTCCGAATAGCCACTGCAAATGCCAATGCGTGTTCACCGTCACCGTGTAAACAAAGTGTTTCTGATTGAAGGGCAATTTTTTTGCCGGAAAGCGCCATGACGGTTTGTTCTTTTGCCATCATTAATGCCTGTGCTACCGATTGCTCCACTGTTTCAATCATCGCTCCAGATTGGCCACGGGGTGTAAGTGTGCCATCATCCTGATAACTGCGATCGGCAAATACTTCGCTCAAAACCCGCAACCCGGCAGCCTGACCTGCTGCGATGAGCTCGCTGCCACTGAGTCCGTACAAAATTAGATTAGCACCTGCTTTGGCAGTCGCCCGTGCAATAGCATCTGCCATTTTTCGGTCTTTAGCGGCCATATTATACAGTGCTCCATGCGGTTTTACGTGTTTTACCGTTCCTCCTTCCGCAGTTGCAATGGCTTTTAATGCTCCAATTTGGTAGAGCACCATTGCGTATATTTCTTCCGGAGTCATGGTCATGTTCCGCCTTCCAAAGCCCTGCAAATCAGGAAAACCAGGGTGCGCGCCAATGGCTACTCCGTTTTGCAGCGCCAGCCGTACCGTGCGCTGCATGATAACGGGGTCGCCCGCATGGAGCCCACAGGCGATATTGGCAGACGTAATATGTTGCAGCAGTGCTTCATCTTGGCCAAGGAGCCAGGCACCGTAACTTTCTCCCATGTCGCAATTTATGTCTATCATACAAGTTTAAAATTTAGTGCAGTAAAGATAATTATCTACCTGATGGCATAAATGTACACAGAGTCTGCTATCTTTGCGGCGTTTTCAATAAAATAAATAAACACATAATGAGATTACTGCTACTCGTGTTGGTGCTGATTATCAGCGGCCTTTCTCTATCTGCTCAAAAAAGTGAAAAATGTACCGTTCGGGGCAACGTATTTGATAAATCTTCTGCCGAACCCATTGCTTTTGCCACAGTAAAAATAATGGGCGCTAAAAATACTGGCACGGTGACCGATATTAATGGATTTTTCTCCGTTTCCGATCTAACTTCCGGCGATTACGAAATAATTGTCAACTACACGGGCTACGATGACTGGAACATTAAAGTTTCGTTAGAAAAAGGTAAAATTCTTTTCCAAAACATATATATCACAGAAAGCAGTCAAAAAATCGGTCAAGTGACCATCAGTGCCAAAAAAGAACAAGCGCGCTCGGATGTACAGATTTCCAAACTGACTGTCACGCCCAAACAAATCCGCGCCCTGCCTTCTGCCGGTGGCCAGCCGGACTTAGCGCAGTATCTCACGGTATTACCCGGTGTGGTATTCACGGGCGATCAGGGTGGCCAGCTCTATATCCGAGGTGGTTCTCCGGTTCAAAACCGCATCATGATTGACGGGATGACCATTTTCAACCCCTTTCACAGCATTGGTTTTTATTCGGTTTTTGAAACCGAACTGATCCGCAACGTAGATGTATTGACTGGCGGATTCAATGCCGAACACGGTGGTCGTATTTCGGCTGTCGTGGATGTGAAAACCCGGGAAGGCAACCGAAAGCGATTTGGCGGATTGGTTTCTGCCAGCCCTTTTATGGCAAAAGCCATTATAGAAGGTCCGATTATAAAATTGAAAGAAGATGGCGGCAATAGTTTATCATTTGTTTTCGCCGGCAAACAAGGTCTGATCAGTCAAACAGCATCAACATTATACAATTATGTGGACAAAGAAAACGGTATCCCCTTCGATTTCCGCGATTATTATGGCAAAGCAACCCTGATGACTGGCAATGGCAGCAAATTCAACTTTTTTGGCTTTAAATATGTAGATGCCGTGAATTATCCCATTGCCGACTACAGCTGGAATACGGGCGGTGGCGGGGTAGATTTCACCCTCATTCCGCAAAACTCTAACCTCATCATTGGCGGCAATTTTGCTTTTTCCGGCTACGATACCCGCATTGAAGAATCGGATCGCGCTGCCCGTACCAGCGGCATCAACGGGTTTTCCGGCGGACTGAATTTTACCAGCTACGGACGCAACAGCGAGGTAAAATACGGCCTGGAAATGGTGGGATTCCAAACTGATTTTGCTTTTATCAACCTGCGCGGTGTCCAAACCGATCAGGTAGAAAACAACAGCGAACTCAATGGTTATGTGCGGTTTAAAAAGAAGATTGGCGCTTTGGTCATTGAGCCGGGATTGCGCCTGCAATATTACCAGTCTTTAGCAAATTTCTCACCGGAGCCCCGTTTGGGTATGAAATACAGCCTCACCAACAACTTGCGCATTAAAGCCGCAGCGGGTCTTTATTCTCAAAACCTGCTGTCTACCATCAATGAACGCGACATTGTTAACCTGTTTGTCGGGTTCCTTTCTGCACCTGGCGGTTCGGTCAACAAACCTGGCACCACGGAACCCGTGGAAAATCGCCTGCAAAAAGCCTCTCATGCAGTAGCGGGTTTTGAAATTGACCTGCATAAAAATGTGGACCTCAATGTGGAAGGATATTACAAAAATTTCTCGCAGTTATTCAGCCTAAACCGCAATAAACTCAAACAATCGGATGGCGATTTCTTTGTGGAGACCGGCAAAGCCTACGGGATAGATGTCTCCCTGAAATGGGAGTGGAAAAATGCCTACTTTTGGGGTGCCTACTCTTTGGGTTATGTAAAACGATACGATGGCACCCAGGAGTATCCACCTGTTTTTGACCGTCGCCACAACCTCAATATGGTGGCTACCTATCAATTTGGTCATAAAAAGGCGTGGGAGCTCGGTGCACGATGGAATTTTGGTTCCGGTTTCCCTTTCACCCTGACGCAGGGTTTTTACACCAACCTTGACTTCACTAAAGGCATTGACACGGATGTTTATTCCGGAAATGGCGATATTGGAGTCATCTACGACACCAAACGCAATGGCGGTCGCCTGCCCTATTACCACCGCATGGATGTTAACGTGAAACGTAGTTTCGATTTTTCCAAACACACAAAGTTGGAAGTCACCGCAGCAGCCACCAATATTTACGACCGCCCAAATATATTCTATTTTGATCGCATTCGTTATACCCGTGTCAATCAATTGCCTATTTTACCAACCCTAAGTATGACGTTGCAGTTTTAAGGGTACAGGAATATATGATGCGGTTATATCTCATTGCCGGTGAAGCCTCCGGTGATTTACACGGCTCCAATTTGGTAAAAGCCCTAAAAAGGCAATCGCCAACGGTGCAAATACGAGCTTGGGGCGGGGACTTGATGCAGGCAGCCGGCGCTGCGGTAGTGAAACACTACCGCGATTTGGCGTTTATGGGCTTTGTGGAGGTCGTCAAAAACTTGGGTACCATTCTGCGCAATTTGCGGCAATGTAAACAGGATATTTTATCTTTCAAACCCGATGCTTTGGTCTTGATTGATTATCCGGGATTCAACCTGCGCATAGCCAAATGGGCAAAAAAGACGGGGATTCCGGTCATTTATTATATTTCACCACAAATATGGGCCTGGCACGCATCGCGGGTGCGCGCCATACGACGCGACGTGGATAAAATGCTCGTTATTTTACCATTTGAGCGGGATTTTTACCAAAAAAACGGGATGGAGGTGGTTTATACTGGTCATCCTTTATTGGATGCTTTGTCCGATCAAATACCCGATGCAGCCACGCGAGACCCAAAATTGATCGCCTTGCTGCCCGGCAGCAGGAAGCAGGAGATCAGCCGTATTTTACCGGAAATGCTGCGGGTTACCCCCCTTTTCCCGGAATATCGGTTTGTAATAGCGGGCACCCATACCCTTCCGGCAGCCATTTACCAGGAACACCTGCGACATTACCCAACGGTGGAATTGACCATCGGAAACACCTATGATCTTTTGCGTCGTGCCCGTGCTGCTTTGGTTAAATCAGGCACATCTACCCTCGAAGCAGCCCTCTTGGATGTTCCGCAAGTGGTTTGTTACAAGGGCAGCCCCCTCTCCTACTCCATCGCCAAACGTGTGATTCAGGTAAAGTATATTGCGCTGGTAAACCTCATCGTGGATGCGCCTTTAGTGAAAGAATTGATACAACACGAGCTACATACTACTCCGCTCCAAACGGCACTCTTTGAACTGCTTGACCCCGAAAAAGCCGCTACAATACGAGCAGGCTATGCCCGGCTCCGCGAGATATTGGGCGCAGGAGGGGCCTCTGAAAAGGCTGCCGCAGAAATACTGAACTATCTATAAGACACCTAAAATTGCGTAAAAAAACACGATATTTTGGCCTCATTGGCTATCCGCTTGGCCATTCTTTTTCAAAAAAATACTTCACGGAAAAATTTGAAAAAGAGGGTATTAACCACACGCAGTACGAACTTTTTCCCTTGTCCCACATCGAGGCATTGCCGGAATTGATTCGGAACACTCCCGGCCTTGCAGGATTAAATGTGACCATTCCGCACAAACAAGCAGTGATACCGTTCTTGACAGCGTTAGATGATACCGCCCGTGCGATCGGTGCCGTCAATGTCATCAGCATCAGAGGCAATGAATGGAAAGGTTATAATTCAGATGCCATCGGTTTTGAAACAACACTCCGGGATTGGTTGGTACAACGCCAAATCATCTCCATAACGCCAAACGGTAAATGGACACTTGAAAAACCAGTACAGGCATACGTGTTGGGGACGGGCGGCGCATCAAAAGCGGTTAGCTATGTACTAATTCAACATCATATTTCGTTCTCTATGGTATCCCGTCACCCGGATAATAAAATTGGTCATTTAGGGTATGAGAACTTGGAAAAGGAAATGGTTGCCGATGGGTATCGGTTATGGATCAATACCACCCCTTCAGGTACGTATCCCGATGTTGAACAAATGCCCGCTTTACCTGTTCACCTATTCAATTCCAAGGATTTGGTATATGATTTGATCTATAACCCGACGGAGACCCGGCTGATGCAACAAGCACAACAACAAGGAGCAACGGTGATGAATGGTTTGCCCATGTTGCACGGGCAGGCAGAAGCCGCGTGGGAGATTTGGAATTTGTAAGACTTCAGACTTCAGACACAAGACTTCAGACTTCAGACTTCAGACACAAGACTTCAGACTTCAGACACAAGACTTCAGACTTCAGACTTCAGACACAAGACTTCAGACTTCAGACACAAGACTTCAGACACAAGACTTCAGACACAAGACTTCAGACACAAGACTTCAGACACAAGACTTCAGACACAAGACTTCAGACACAAGACTTCAGACACAAGACTTCAGACACAAGACTTCAGACTTCAGACACAAGACTTCAGACTTCAGACACAAGACTTCAGACTTCAGACACAAGACTTCAGACACAAGACTTCAGACACAAGACTTCAGACACAAGACTTCAGACACAAGACTTCAGACACAAGACACAAGTGACGTACGTCGGGTCGTCCACGCCCGACGATGTCGCGGAACGCATTACAAAAGCCCCGTAGCGTATTTTTTGAAA